>Ga0209337_1001558_pt1 | contig 17335 bp, 26 predicted proteins | sample LinPmetageLP53_FD_184044 | JGI IMG/M metagenome (GOLD analysis project Ga0209337, IMG submission 184044) | Marine viral communities from the Pacific Ocean - LP-53 (SPAdes) (version 2) | ecosystem: Environmental > Aquatic > Marine > Oceanic | place: Pacific Ocean | collected 2010-02-08 | reverse complement strand
ATTTCTTGTGTTAATTCACCAACTAATTTTTGATGACCTTTATCTACCTCAGTAATTCTTTTGTTTTCATCCTCAAGTTTTTCAATCACATTGTCTTGAGTTAAAAGTCTTGCATTTTTAAAAACTAATTTTTCAATTAGCTCTGATTTAGGTAAAGTTTCGTAGTGATCTATTAATCCTTTAAAGTCCATAATAACCTCTAAATCTTTTAACAACATCTGGATCAGTACCTTTCCACCAGAAACCATTTTTTCTAATTTCACTTAGATCAGGTTTGCAAAGAAGTGCTAAGGTTTCTATATTTCCATCAGCTAATTCTAATTTCTTTTCCCAACATTTTTGGTAAAGAACTAACTCATCATAATAATGCTCAAGACTTTCTGGTCTTAACTCAACACAATTTTCTGGAGTAAAAATTTTCCTATCACTATGACTTGCATAAGTTAAGAATGGTTTTAATTTTGGTAATAGTTTTTGATATAGTGCAATTTGTAAGCAGTCAGAATGGAATGGAACTAAAGGAACTTTAGGTTTTGAATAACTGTAACCAGCTTTTGTTGGTGTTGCTCTACCAAATACATTTTTAATATCTCCAAAATGAGTCTCACCTATTAAATCTACATAAGATAAAAAGTAAGTTTTAATTCTATCATCCCAATGTGTATATTCAAATTCTGCTTTCCATTTTTGTTTAGGCAGCTCACCAATATTATCTAAATGATTTTGTGAAATACCAATTAAATTTTCTACAATAAAATTAAATTTAATTTTATCTTTTTCATCTAGTGGATAATAATTTTCTATTCTGTCCTGGACAACACCAGATTTAAGAGCTTCCTCTAAAGTTTTATTTTCAGTTAAATGTATTTGAACTACTTCATGTGCCAAAGTTCCACCCTCAAATGAACAATTTTTTGGCATATTCATTTTTTCTTTTGGAGTCATTACTACATAATTTCTGAATCTTATATCGTCAGGTATGGTGTTCTGTGATTTGGAAGTATGTTTTAGATTAAACTTGGTGTAGCAATCACCAATTTTTCTGATTCGTTTCTCCATACTTAGCTTCTACACTATGTATAGCTGAAAGCAACTTAATTAGCACTCAATGTTAAATGGTTAATAATCCCAGAATTGTGGAAATGAAGAATACTCAATTTTGCTAGACCAACCTAAATCAATATTGTCAGCAAGTGTTTGAATTGTTTTTCCAGTTGATGATGACTTATCAAGAATATCATATTTACCATTACTCTTAGGTTCAATAAAACCAACCCAAACTATTCTAGTTTTTTTATCTTGAGCTATGCTAAACATATTATCAGCAGTATAATTAACTAATTTTCTTGGTTTAAATAATCTTATCATTCCACTTGATATAGGATTTTTTGAAGTTATTGCTTGATAACCATTATATCTTGTTGGTACTGCAATCTTTTTAATATCTGATTTTTTGAATAAACCAACTTGTGCATTACTATAACTTGCACCAATAATATCTACATAAGCAGACTCACCTAAAAAAAACATAGGAGCAATATAATGATCTCCATTAGTTCTAAACTTATTAAAGTATTTAGATAAATCTCTAGCCAATTCTAATGCACCAAAATAATGAGGTGAGTTAGGATCTTTATTAATGAGTCTTGATATTTTAACCCTCATGTTTGCATAATCTTTTTTAGGGTAAGTATCTTTAATAAAATCGTCAGTTGTTTTTTTAAACTTTTGTTTTAAAAAATCTAATCCCTCTTTTCTAAAACCATCATGCTGATCATCGGTCATATTAATAGTTTTATATATCATTTTAAATTTCTTTGTAGTCTTTTTATTTATATTAGATTGACAATATACTGACTTGATAGTGGTTGCAACATTGTTATCAATGGTTATTAATTATGTTAAATGATTCATTTTTTATGAGGTGGATTGTGATTAATTATGAGAGAAAACGCAAGTAAAATAAGGGTTTTAAAGCTGTGAATTTATTTTTTTTAATTTTAGGTTTAGCTTCTACTGAACTAAATCCAGCAATTACATTAATAAAAATACCTATCACACAAGAAATTAAACGAATCAGTTGTGATGATGCTTATAAGAAACATACAAAATGGGTAGAGAATCCTAATTACAAAGAGGGTAATGGACAGACTTGGGGTTATCTAACTTATAAAGGTAAGCCAGTCATTTTACACTATTGCAAAGACAAAGATGGAAATTGGGTAAGATGAATCCAGAAATAGAATTAGATTTATATGAGATGACTACAGCAGCACAAACTGGGTTGCTTAGAGTTACTGAAAGCATCAAGCTAAAGCAAAAATGGTGGCATGGTTACAAAGGTACATTAGAAGATAAAATTTCTAAAAGTATTAGTGGAGCTATGGCAGAAATTAGTTTGTGTAAATATTTTGGCATACCATTTGAGTTTCATACAAATGTAGGTTCAGCTCCTGATGTTAAATACAAAAATTACAATATCCAGGTAAGATCACAGACACCTAAAAGAAATAATAACAACTCATTAATTATTAGACCTGATGGTGTAAAGGCAAATGAGATTTATGTATTTGTATTAAGTCAAGCTCCTAAATTTATTATTAAAGGTTTTATAAATAGTTCTGCTGTGATTGGTAAAGATAATTACTTAACAGACTTTAACCTTGCCAGACCAAAAGTTTGGGCAGTACCACTTAAAATTTTAAATCCAATAATGCTGCTTAAAGATGAGGGTTTAAATTAATGAATATATATGGTGATTTAAAAATTTGTATTAAATGTAAAGCATTTGCTGACATAATAGAAAAAGGCAAAAATTACTGTACTGATTGTTATTCATTAAAAATTTGGAAAATGCCACTTGATAAGGTTGGTAAAGATTTAGATAAAAGAGAGGGAATAAAATTAAAGGTGGTTGCACCATGATTGATTTTCTTCAAGGCGATGTATTTGATAACATAAAAAAATTAGATGATAACTCTATTGATTGTGTTGTAACTTCTCCACCTTATTGGGGTTTAAGAGATTATGGAACTGCATCTTATGAGGGTGGTGATTTTAATTGTAAACATACTATTACAGATGAAATTGTAGATAATAAAAATAATAAATTAATTGAAAGACCAGATAGAGATTCAGATAAAAAAAATTGCGTTAAATGTGGTGCTAAAAGAATTGATAAACAATTAGGTTTAGAGCCAACTTACCAAGAACATATCCAAAATATTGTAGAACTTTTTAGAGCTATGAAACCTAAGCTAAAAGACTCAGCTACAATATGGTTAAATTATGGTGATAGCTATGCTGCAACTGTTAATGGCACAAAAGTTAAAGATATGAAAAAAAATTTACAAAAAAATAGAACAAGTAAAATTAAAGGTGTCTATGATGACAGAGGATTTGTAGATAAACCATTTTCTACTATTCAAGGATCTTTAAAACCCAAAGACCTGGTTATGATACCAAATAGAATTGCTATTGCATTACAAGATGATGGTTGGTGGATTAGATCAGAAATAATTTGGCATAAACCAAATCCAATGCCTGAAAGTACAAAAGATAGACCAACATCAGCACATGAAAAAATATGGTTAATAACTAAATCTAAAAAATATTATTATGATGCAGATGCAATAAGAGAGCCAGTTGCACAAGGAACAATAACAAGATTATCAGAAAAAAATCTTAAAAATCAAAAAGGCAGCACTAGAGGTAATGGTGGAATGAGATCAAATGGAAATATGAAACCAGTAGGTAATATGGAAACTAAAAATAAAAGAAATGTTTGGACAGTAACCACTAAACCTTGCAAGGAAGCTCATTTTGCAACTTTTCCTAAAGATTTAATTGAGCCATGTATCAAAGCTGGTTGTCCTGAAAAAGTTTGTGTTAAATGTGGAACACCTTATTTAAGAAATTTCAAAACAATTACCACACCTAAAAGAGAAACAAGAAATAATATGGTTAATGTTATACCAGGCAGAGATAAACCAACAAGAATGAATAGTAAAAACATGGAATCTTTAATTAAAGAGGATTTGGGTTTTAAAAAAAATTGTAATTGTGAAACTGATAAATTTAAAAGTGGTCTAGTTTTTGACCCTTTTGGAGGCTCTGGAACTACTGCAATTGTTGCAAAATTATTAAATAGAAAATCTATAATGTCTGAGCTTAACCCTGAATATATAAAAATTGCTAAATCTAGAATTAGTAAAGAATTTGGATTATTTGAATGAGAAATTTATATGAAACATTAATTGATGTTGGTAGTGGCTTAATTTTAAGCACATTAATACAACTATATATATTTCCATTTTTTGACCTACATCCAACAATTTTAGAAAGCTTTCATATTGCAGTTATTTTTACTGCCATATCTATTTGCCGATCTTGGTTTTGGAGAACTATTTTTAGGAGAATTAGATGAAAACTTTTGAAAAATTTGACAGCTACCTATTAAATAACAAAGTTTTGACTGCTAATGAAAAAGTGGTTTATTTAATTTGTAGAAGTTTTAAAAATGCTCCACAAGGTTGTAGAGTATCACATAAATATTTAATGGTTAGAACTGGTATTAAGACCAGGAAAACACTTGTTAAGTGCCTTGATAGACTCACTCTGTTTGGAATGTTGGCTAGAAAACAAATTAACAATGGTACTTGCCATTATGTTTTTGATAAAGAATTGATGCAGCAATACATTCAACACAATCAAAATAAACGAAGAAAAATTAAGTTATCTAAGAACAAAAATAATCCACAATTTAATCAACAAATAGACAATGTTATTCACATAGTCAAAAAGGACAAGTAAATGGATGTAGCAAAAACTTCATTTGGGTGTAGCAAAAAGGATACTGAATCTAGACCTATTATCTAGATTTAATAGGTAGATATATTATGACAAATTATGTAGATCCTAAATTAGTTGCCAAAGCATTGGCAAGGGTAACTAAATCATCTAATATTCATTACACATCTGCTGTTAAAAAGATTAAAAAAAATCGCAAACAATATTATCAAAATAAGACGACTAAAACATTACAAAAATCATTATCTAAGGATCGCTTTAATACCTACCTTGAGGAGTTATATAAAAATGATAACGACTAACCTTACAATTGATGAATTAGATAGATTTTTACAAATATCGTCTTTTTGCGATAGCAAAATGCCTAATGTCAAAGCTAAATCATTGCCTACAATGTTTAAGGTGATAGATAATACAATTGGTATTGGAGATGATAAAGATAGCATTAAATATTCGGACAAACACCTTGCTAGACTCAAAATTACATTAACTTCAAGACAAATTACAATTTACGATTTTATTGCTATTTTAATGTTAGATGCAACAGAAAAAGATAGGGAATTATTATATTTAAGGAATTTTCCACAAAGAAAAAGTTTAAGACAAATGAAACGAATGTATTTGGATTGGTCACATACTAAAATAGGATATGAGTACAATAAAGCTTTGATTGCAGTTTGTAGAATAGCAAATAAAAATTTAAAAAAATATTTTACAAGTTGACAAATAACTACTAGAAAAAAAATACACTACATATAAATAGGTTTTATCATTTCCTACTATATGTAGTTTTTTTTTAGGCAGATCAGCTTTTTTTCTTTCTTTCTCTCTCTCAAATAAACTATCTGCCTAAATACCAAAATTTACTTAAATTGGTTTAAAGTCTTGTAATTTGTGCTTCTTTTGAAGCTTCTTACATTTAAATATGTCTTTTAAAGTTTCTTTTTTCTTAAAAACTTTAACAATATCAATTTTAAACATACTTACTGGATTAGTTAATATTTTATTGTTTCTTAGCATATTATTCCTCTCTGATTCGGTTAATAACGAATCTAATTGATTTAACATGAATGATAACTCAATTACAACCCCTAATTTAACTATAAAATGGCTAATAAAACAAAAAAAAATAACAAAGTATTACAAGAAATCTATGAAGAACTTGCAACTGGAGCTTCTATAAGAAGTTGTTTATCTCCAAGAAATAAAAAAGAAGATAGACCATGTTGGCAATCATTTAGAACCTGGATGGCTAAAGACCAGGAGATTAGAAAAAATTATGAACAAGCTAAAACTGATGGAATAGAATATTTATTGTCTGATGCAACAGATACTATTAATCAGGCTTTAGAAGATAGTAAATTTAAGGAAAAAACAGATTTAGGTCAGACTCATTTAATCAAATCATTTATTGATCTAACCAAGTGGAAATCAGAACGATTAGCACCTAAATCGTACTTAAAAAAAGATACTTTGCAGCTTTTAGGATCAGATTCATCTCCACTTGTTGTTAAGTGGGATAAATAAACTGTTGATTAGCTTAGTTTATTGTAGATTCATCGGAATCAAAGATTAATCTAGCACAGACTTACTTATAGTGTGATATTTTTGCAACAGTGTGATATTTTTGTTTAGAATTATTCTAAATTAGTAAAAAATAACAAGTAATGTATATTTTATTTATATTTTTATAAATAAATGGCTAAATTATTAACTTATTTAACCAAATCAAATGATTAACAATCATTTTACTCAGTTCTGACCACAAAAGTCATGGGGTTGTATAAAAAGCGACACCCAAAACTATATTGAGATTTAAAAAAAAACTTAGGGAAGTTACACACAACTAAAGCAACAAATTACTAATAGGAAAAATTATGACACAAGAAGAAATGAAAAAATTCTTAGCAAGTTTAAATAAAAATATTAAAGGATCAATTTCAGAGAAAGAAATGAGTATTTTTCAAAAAATAACTCCAAAAGATAAAGATATAGATTTAAAATTTATTGCTGAAAAAACTGGTGCTGCTGTATCAGAAGAAGAATTAAAAATGATGAAAAAAATGTTAAACAAGAGATAAACTCTATGTACGAATTTGGTGATAAAAAATTAGGTTATACAGCTATCGTTTATGTGATGGAATCTACTAATAGTGTAATCGTACACTTTGATGGTTTTAACAATTTAAAAGAATGTGATAAATTTTCTCATCAGATCATGGATGATCTTGGAATAGAACCTTTATTTAAACCTCAAGATATAACTTTACATTAATTTTTTTAAAAAATGCCAAATATAGTTATACCTTACAAGCCAAGAGCTTTGCAGAAGATATTACATAAGGAAATAGATAAGCATAGGTTTAGTGTTTGTGTTCTACATCGTAGAGCAGGTAAAACAGTCATGTGCATAAATCATATGCTCAAGGCAGCTTTAACTAACAAGCTACTTAACCCCAGATATGCCTTTATATCGCCCTACAGGCTACAAGGAAAGGCAACAGCATGGGATTACATCAAACAGTTCGCAGGTAAAATTCCTGGCACTAAATTCAATGAATCTGAGCTTAGATGTGATTTACCAAATGGTGCTAGGATAACAATTCTTGGAGCTGAGAATGACCAAGCGATAAGAGGTATTAGTTTAGATGGTTGTGTATTTGACGAAACACAATCTATTAAACCAACTATATTTCCAGAAGTCATAAGACCAGCTTTGGCAGACCGAAAAGGTTGGTGCATATTTATTGGGACTCCAAAAGGTCGTAATTCGTTTTATCAATTATACGAACAAGCTATCAGAAACAAAACTTGGTATGCTTGTACTTATAAAGCTAGTGAAACAGGAATTTTAGACGAAGAAGAATTACAAGCTGCAAGAGATGTAATGTCTAAGGACTTATACGAACAAGAATTTGAATGTTCGTTTCAAGCAGCAATAACAGGATCGTATTATGGAACTATAATAGAAGATTTAGTCAAAGAGGGTAGAGTGGAGTCTTATCTTTATGATGAAGATTTAGATGTAGAAACCTGGTGGGATCTTGGCATGAATGACCAGACAGCGATCTGGTTTGTGCAAAAATATAAAAAAGAAATAAGATTAATTGATTACTATGAGAATACTGGTCAAGGACTTGATCATTATGCCGATATTTTAAAAAATAAAGGTTATGAATATAGCACTCATATTTTACCCCATGATGTTAAAGTCAGAGAGCTTGGCAATTATGGTAAAACAAGATTAGAAGCTTTATTAGAACTTGGGATTGTTGGAGAAGTAGCACCTAAGCTTAGTATTGAAGATGGTATAGAAGCTGTTAGAAAAAATTTAGTAAATTGCTGGTTTGACAAGGATAAGTGTGCAACAGGCATAGAATATTTAAAAGCCTACTCAAAAAAATGGGATGATAAGGCACAAGTTTTTAAATCTAAACCCATGCACTCTTATGCAAGTCATTGTGCTGATGCTTTAAGAACTGGAATTGTTGGGCAAGGAATAGAACTCTCAAATTGGAAAAAACAAGTTCCAATTAATACAAATTATATAGTTTAAAAGTTATGGCAAAAAAAATATCAGAATTAGAAGTTAAAAGTATAATTTCATCAGAAATAGACAACTCCATTGGATTTTTAGGTGGTGCGTTATCAGATTCTAGAAAAAAATCACTTGAATACTACATGGGTGATAAATTAGGTACTGAGCAAGATGGCAGATCACAAGTTGTAAGTACAGATGTATCTGACACAATTGAAACAATCTTGCCAAACCTTTTAAGAGTTTTTACATCATCAGATCAAGTGGTTAGATGCGAACCTGTTAAATCAGAAGATGTTCCATTAGCTGATCAAGTTACAAATTATATTAACTATATTTTTAACAAAGATAATAATGGTTTTAGTGTTTTATATACTTGGTTTAAAGATGCTCTTTTAGAAAAGAATGGTATTGTCAAAGTTTATTGGGATGATGCTCAGAAAGTTGAGCAAGAAACATACGAAAATTTAAGTGATTACGAATACGATTTATTAATGCTTGAGTCTGATGTTGAAGTTATATCAGAAGAAAAATTTGTAGATAATTATGCAGTTACAAAATTAGAGCAGTTAAAACAAGAAGCTGCACTTAATGGTCAAACAGTTGAAGATGTTCCTATACCTTATTTACATAATTGTATTATTAAAAGAACTAGAACTTCAGGTAAAGTTAAAATAGAAAATATACCACCTGAAGAATTTTTAATTCAAAGAACAGCTAAATCAATTGAAGATGCAAATTTTGTAGCTCATAGAGTTCAAAAAACTAGATCCGATTTAATTGAGATGGGTTATGACGAAGATATTGTTAATAGCTTACCTACATCAAATAATATTTTATATAACGATGAAAGTTTAATTAGAAATTCTGACATTGACGAAAGTCCAATGGAAACTTCTCCAGATGATAGTACATCTGAGATTGAAGTTTATGAATGTTATGTAAGAGTAGATATGGATGGCGATGGTGTTGCCGAACTTAGAAAAATAATTTGTGCAGGAACTGGTTATGTTATTTTAGATAATCAACCTTGCGATTTCATTCCTTTTTGTTCACTAACTCCAATTCCAATGCCACACAGATTTTATGGTAGATCAGTTGCAGAATTAGTAGAGGATGTGCAGCTAGTTAAATCTACTGTTATGCGACAGTTATTAGATAATATGTATTTAACTAATAACAACAGAGTTGCAGTAATGGATGGAATGGTGAACCTGGATGATCTATTAACTAATAGACCAGGTGGTGTTGTAAGAACTAAACAACCACCAAGTCAAGTTATGATGCCAATGCAAAATCAAACTATTTCGCAACAGGCTTTTCCATTATTAGAATATTTAGATACAGTAAGAGAATCTAGAACTGGTGTTACAAGATACAATCAAGGTTTAGATTCTGATAGCTTAAATAAAACAGCAACTGGTGTTAATGCTTTGATGAGCCAATCTCAAATGAGAATGGAACTAATCGCTAGAGTATTTGCTGAAACTGGTGTTAAAGATTTATTTAAAAGAATTTTTGAACTTACTTGTAAGTATCAAGACAAAGAAAGAGTTGTAGAATTAAACAATCAATTCATTCCAGTAAAACCTACTGAATGGAGAAACAGATATAATATATCTATTACAGTTGGTTTAGGTACAGGTAGCTCAGATCAACAAATTATGATGTTGAATAATATTTTAGAAAGACAACTCCAGGCTTTCCAATTACAAGGTGGTCAAGAATACCCAATGGTAAGCTTGAAAAATATTTACAATAGTTTAGCAAAAATTATTGAAAATGCTGGTCTTAAAAATGTTGAAACTTATTTTGTTAATCCTGATCAAGGAAAAACAATGGTTCAACCTAAAGCACCACCACCACCAACACCAATTGAGAAAATAGAATTTACTAGAATTGCAAGTGAAGAAAAACGAAAATTTGCTGGTCTGGAATTACAACTAAGAGAAATTAAAAGCAGTAATGCTAAGATGCTTTTAGAAAACGAAATTAAAATGAAAGAACTTGAGCTTAAATATAATGCTCAAATAGATTCAGCTCAAATTAAGGCAGAAGCAGATTTAAATAAAATGCTAGTTGCTGAAAGTACAAAAGACTTTAGGGATGCACAACAATCACAACAAAAACTAGAACAACAGATTGAGTCATTAAATGGACAACCAGGAACAAGCAAAACTTCACCAGGAAGTAAGCCAATCCAACAAAGCTAAAACTTTATTAGACGATCCTTTATTAAAAGAGTCTTTTGATAAATTAAAAAATTTATATACAACAAGTTTATTAAATACTGGTGCTAACGAAGTTGATACTAGAGAAAAACTTTGGTTAGCTTATAATATTGTTGGTAAAGTAGAACAAAATTTACAAGAAGTTATGGACACAGGTAAATTAGCTTCCAAACAATTAGAAGAATTTAGAAAAAAAATAGAAAATAAAAAATTCTAAACAATCAAGTTTAGGATAAGTCAACCTCATAAGAGGAACTTAACTTAAAAAGGAAAAACAATGTCAGACAATCAAGGCAACCCACTTCAAGGATCTGAAACTGATTTGCAAAAAGCAACAAAAGCATTAGATGGTTTATTAAATCCCAAAGAAGAAGAAACTATTGGACAACAAGAACCACCTAAAGAAGAAATTAAACAAAATTCTCCTGAACCACAAAATGAGGAATCTTCAAACGAAGAACAACCACAGGAACAGGAAATAAGTGAAGAAACTGAATCTGAAGATGAGGTTTCCGAACAAGATGTATCTCAAGACGAAGAACAAATTGATACTCAAGAGAAACTAGAAGATTCCACCTACAAGGTAAAAGTTGCAGGTCAAGAATTAGATGTTACCCTTGATGAGTTGAGAAATGGTTACTCAAGAGATGCTGATTACAGACGAAAGACTGAAGAACTTTCTAACGAAAGAAAGAACTTTCATTCTCAATCTGAAAAGCAAAGACAAGACTATTCTCAAAAGCTTAGTGAGATGAATCAATTATTGTCTAATGCTAAACAAGAGTTAAATTCAGAGATTTCATCTTCTGATTTAGAAGCTCTTTATGACGAAGATCCAGCTCAAGCTGCTAAGATTGAACATAGGTTAAGAAGAAAGCAAGAAAAACTTAATTCTGCCTTACAAAAAACTCAATCAGAGCAAAAAGCACAATTTGATGGATATTTACAAGTGGAAAAAACAAAATTAGTTAATAAAATTCCTGATTTTGCTGATCCTAGTAAAGCATCAAGTTTAAAAAATAATATGAGAAGCCATTTGTCTAAATATGGGTTTAACGACCAAGAAATAGCTCAAGTGTACGATCATAGAATTTTAATGCTGGTAAATGATGCTATGAAATTTGGAAATTTACAAAAAGCAAAACCAAATATTGCTAAAAAAATTTCTAAACCAGGCAGAACATTTTCGTCAGGTATTAAACAAGACAAAAACGATGTCAGATCAAAAGCTAGTAGAGAAAAGTTTAGTCGTCTAAAAAAATCTGGCAGTATGAAAGCTGCTCAAGATGTATTTTTAGATATGATTAACAATAACAAAAAATAACTCAACAATAGGGAAATAAAAACTATGGCAATCGTAGCAAATACATTCCAAACTTATGCAGCTATTGGTAATAGAGAAGATTTATCAGATATAATCTATAATATCTCACCTACCGATACGCCATTTATGAGTTCAATTGGAAAAGAAAAAGCATCTGGAACACTCCATGAGTGGCAGACTGATGCACTAGCAACAGCAGCAACTAATGCTCAAGTAGAGGGTGATGAAATCACTTTCTTAGCAGTTAATCCAACTGTCAGAATCAATAACCAAACTCAGATTTCAAGAAAATCTGTAATTGTTTCTGGTACGCAAGATACTGTAAATAGTGCTGGAAGAAATAACGAACTAGCTTACCAAATCTCAAAAAGTTCAAAAGAACTAAAAAGAGATATGGAAGTTGTTCTTACAAATAACCAATCAAAAGGTGCAGGTGGTGCAGCAGCAGCAAGAACTTTAGCTGGTCTGCCATCTTGGATTCAAGCTAACACTAGCAAAGCAGCAAATGGTGCTAATGGTGCAGTAGGTGGAGTTGATACTCCAGGCATACTTAGAACTGATGGAACTCAAAGAGCTTTCACAGAAGCACAATTGAAAGATGTTGTAAAACAATGCTGGGATAATGGTGGTGATCCATCAATGATCATGCTTGGTTCTTTCAACAAACAAAAACTATCAGGATTTACTGGTGGCTCTACTAAAATGACTTCAGCAGAGGACAAAAGACTTGTTGCTGCTATTGACATTTATGAGTCAGACTTTGGATCAATGACTGTTGTACCTAACAGATTCTCAAGAAATAGAGATTGTTTTGTACTGTCACCTGATATGTGGTGTGTTGCTTACTTAAGAGATTTCAAACTTATGGATCTTGCAGTAACTGGTGATGCACAGAAAAAAGCTATGTTAGCAGAATACACACTTGTTTCTAAAAACGAAAAAGCAAGTGGTGCTGTATTTGATTTAACAGCAGCTTAATCAAAACATTTATAAGAGGGGGTTTTATTACTCCCTCTTATTATTCAATTAATAATTTTGTTTTCTTTGAAGATTTAATAATCGGAACGAAGCAATACAAAAATAGGAAAATAACATGAGAACACTAAACGACTACTTTATAACATCTGCAATTCCAGATGTATCAACTGGATCATCAACTTTTGTTTGTGTACCAGATGGTGGAAGAATAATTAAAATTATTACACATAACAAAGCTACTACTACAGGAACAGCAGCTATCTCTTTTGAAATAGGTGGTGTTGCAGTTACTGGTGGAGCTATAAGTCATACAGCTTCTGGATCAGCAGGTAGAATAGCAACAGCAGAACCAACTGCTGCTAACAGAGTTGAAGAAGATGGAGCAATTGAATGTATCACTAATGGTGGTTCAACAAATACTTCTAAAATGGAAATAACTTTTGTTATCAGAAGATAATTACAATCTTTGTGGGGATCTTGTCTAGCGATACTTCCCCACAAATACCAAACTAAAGGAAATAAATTATGCCAATGGTAGGAAAAAAAAAGTTTTCATACAGTAAATCTGGAATGAAAAAAGCAAAAGCCTTTGCAAAGAAAAAAGGCAAAAAAGTAAAAAAAAGAAAATATTAAATATAAAGGAAAAATAAATTATGAGTTTTAATTATGGATTAAGACCAGGTACTATACATCATGTAGCTTTAACAAATACTAATTCTACAGCGACTGGTACATTTGCTTCAACTACACAATATGTAAGAGTTTGTTCAGATTCAGATGTGCATATTACTTTTGGTGCAGCACCTGTTGCTACAGCTACAAGTATTTTTATACCAGCAGATCAACCAGAAATTTTTAAAGTTTCTCCAAATCATAAATGTGCTTGTATAGGTTCATCTGGTAACAAGATTTCTGTTACTGAAATGGGTGGCTAGTTTTGGCTAAACAAAAGTTTATTCATTTTGTTCCAAGAGATAAACCACCTAAGTTAGGTAAGCACAAAAAGAATCTTTCAAAAAGTGAAAAGTTAAATAAAAAACTTACTAGATACAAAGGTCAAGGCAGATGAAAAAAATAAGTCAAGAAACAGACGATAAAGGTATTACAGAAACTTTTTTAGATAATGGTACAGATGGTGTTGTTCAACAAAGATCAATAGATGTTAAACCTATTTTAGAAAATAATAAAAGATTATATACCCAGAATGATGGTTACTCACCAGACAAAGGTTTAAAAAGAATAGCATCAATACCAACAGTTATTCTTGAGATATGGTGCAAAGAATATCATAAAGATCAAAACAAAGGTAATTGGTTTGAATTACCAAGAGAAGTACAAAAAAAAATATTAAGAGAAAAATTAAACAGTTCTGAATTTAGATATTTTAGAACAGCAGAGGGCAATTTATAATGGCATTAACAACATATTCAGAATTAAAAACATCTGTAGCAGACTGGTTAAATAGATCAGATTTAACAACTCAAATTGCAGATTTTATTGCATTAACTGAAGCTGATTTTAATTCTAAGTTAAGAGTTAGATCAATGATTGCACAAGTAAGTATAACTGTAGATGCTGAAACAGAATCTTTGCCTACTGACTTTTTACAAATTAGAGATTTTTATACTTTAAGTGGTCAAACAAAAACACCATTAGTTTATACAACACCAGCTCAAATGGACACTACAACTGGTACATCAACTACTGGAAAGCCAACTACATTTACAATTTTAGGAGATACAATTAGATTCTCTCCAAAACCAGATGCAACTTATACTGCTGTAATGAATTATTTTAAAAAATTTTCTCCTTTAAGTTCATCTGTTACAACAAATTTTATTTTAACAAATCATCCAGCTATATATTTATATGGAGCATTATTTCATGCAGCAAACTTTCTAGGTGGTATTAATCCACAGCAAGTTCAAACATGGCAATTAATGTATTCAACAGCGATGGAACGATTAGAATTAAACGATAGAGAAGATGAATATAATGGAAGTCCACTACAAGTAAGAACTGTAACTTCAGTAGCATCTCCATTTATTTCAACTTCATAACAGGAAATATATATGCAATTACCTTTTGGCGAATGGTTGCCAGATCAACCAGATAATTTAAATCCAGGTGCAACTGTAGCAACAAATGTGTATCATGCACAAACAAGTTATAAACCTGTTAAAGGTTTAGTGCCTTATAGTGGTGCATCAAATGTTACACAAAATGCTAAAGGTGCAGGTAGTTTTAGAGATAATACAAATGCAGTATTTACTTTTGTAGGAACTAAAGACAATATTTATAAATTAACATCTGGAACATTTACAAGTGTTAAAGGTAGTTTAACTATATCAAGTACAGATACAGATTTTTTTACATTTACTCAATTTGGACAATACATAATAGCAAGTAATGGTGTTAATCCACCAATGTATTATCTAATGGGTACTTCAACTAATTTTGCAACACTACAGAGTATTGCAACATCAGGAACAGTACCAGCTAAGTTTAGAGTGAGTGGCGTCATTAGGGATTTCTTGGTGACAGGTAACATAGAAAATGCAAAAAACAAAGTTGCATGGTCAGGTATTAATGATATTTCCACTTGGGAAGCTGGTATTAGTTCATCTGATACGCAAGTTCTGCCTGGCTCAGGTGGTCAAGTAGTACATATAACTTCTGGAGAAGTAGGATATGTATTTAGACAAAATCAAATAACTAGAATGGACTTTGTTGGTGGAAATGTAGTTTTTAGATTTTCAGTTATATCACCTAATAGAGGTGCAGTTTATGGACAAACAGTTTGCCAGGACAACAGACAAGTTTTCTTTTATGCTGACGATGGATTTTTTCAAATTAATGGCGACCAAATATTGCCAATAGGTGCAGAAAAAGTAAATAGATTTTTTGATTTAGATTTAAACAAAGCATATTCAGATAGAATAACAGCAGCAGTAGATCCATTTAATACTTTAGCGATATGGTTATATCCAAGTAAAAATAATGCAAATACTAATGGTGTTTGTGATAGATTGCTTATTTATAATTATGTAACTCAAAAATGGACAATTGCTAATGTTAAAGCATCACAAATTTTTGAACAGTTTGTAAGTTTTAACACAGTTGAGTTAATGGATTTAATATCTGAAAACTTAGATGAAATTAATATTTCATTAGATACAGATTTTTGGACAGTAGGACATTTAAAATTAGGTGCTATTGATGAAAACTTTAAAGCAGCTATTTTTTCTGGAACAAATTTAGAAGCAGAAATAGAAACTACAGAAGCTGAAATGATAAAAGGTTTAAGAAGTAATATTACAGCAGTTAGACCAATTGTAGATGCTGTTGCAAATGTAACAGTTAAAACAAGAGAAAAATTAGCAGATGCAGTTACTACTTCAGCAACAAGCTCTATGAACGACTCTGGTATTAATCCAGTAAGACAATCAGGTAGATATGTTAGAGCTAATGTAAAAATTCCAGCAGGTAGTGTTTGGAGTCATGCACAAGGAATAGATTTAACAGTAGCTCCAGGTGGTAACAGGTAATGTCAGATAAAATAGATATTGATAATATTAGATATTCAATTGAAACACAGGAGTTTTTTCAAAGACAAGTTGAAGAAGCTGTAAATACATTAATTAACAAGAACAATGCTGAAAGCGATAAAGCTTTTAGTTGGTTTATGAATTAGGAGAAAATAAATGGCAGGAATAAAAGACTACTCAACAACACAAGCAAGTAACACTTCTTTAAATGGAATAAATACAGCAGAGGGAATGTTACCTAGTAATTTAAATAATGCAATTAGGGCATTAATGAAAAATACTAGAGAGTGGTTTAACGATAGTCAATGGGTGGAATATGGAGATGGAGATTCAGCTTATGTTCCAGCTTGGGTTTCAACAACTCAATTTACAATAGCAAGTAGTGTTGATATTACTGCGATCTATCATGTAAATAGAAGATTAAAAGTTTTAAAAGGTGATGGTACTGTTGTTTATGGAGCAATTACAGCATCATCTAACAATGGTACTTTACAAGCAATCACAGCAGCTTTTGATAGTGGTAATATAGGTGCATCAACAAACACATTAAGAATATTTATTGCAGCACTAAGTTCTACAAACAATTCAATACCAGTTGGAGCTATTGGTTCAACAAATTTTGCAGATGGTTCAGTAACTACTGCAAAACTTGCTAATGATGCAGTAACTACTGCAAAAATTCCAGATAATGCAATTACGACTGCTAAGATAAATGCAGATGCAGTTAATGGAACTAAGATTGCAGATGATAGTATAAATTCAGAACATTATGTAGATGGTTCAATAGACACAGCTCATATTGCAGATGCAAATATTACAACTGCAAAAATAGCAGACAGTAATGTTACTACTGCAAAGATAGCAGATGATGCTGTAACAATTGGTAAGATTGCAGATGCATCTATAG
>Ga0209337_1001557_pt1 | contig 17336 bp, 2 predicted proteins | sample LinPmetageLP53_FD_184044 | JGI IMG/M metagenome (GOLD analysis project Ga0209337, IMG submission 184044) | Marine viral communities from the Pacific Ocean - LP-53 (SPAdes) (version 2) | ecosystem: Environmental > Aquatic > Marine > Oceanic | place: Pacific Ocean | collected 2010-02-08 | reverse complement strand
TATTAATCCTAAAAAAATTTGTATCTCATAATATGGAGCATACTCTTCTGGTTGGAAGTGTCTAACTCCAAATAACATACCCTTTGCCCATGCTGTCCCAAAAGCTATCTTCATTATTTATCTAAATCAGTTTTTGATAAATACTCAATAGATCTTATAGAGTTACCAAATGGTATTGTTTTCATCCATTTTTTACTCAGTGGATCTCTTTTACTTTTTTCGTACCCTTCTGCATCTCGAATGTAGTCTGCTGTAGCGTATGCTGCTAATGACATATCTGTTAGTGTTTTTATAATAGGAGCAGGATTTCTAAGCACTTCCATTGCAGTTCTTGGATTAGAATAAAATTCAGCATCTTGTTCTAATCTAAAAAAAGTATTTGCCATAAGTCTATAAATTTGTTCTACTTCTTCATCATCCTCTCCTTTTGCTAATGCATTAAATAACAGTGATGCTAATAATGCTGCTCCATAAAACTTAAGTTCTGCCATGTTCTTACGCATGTTAGCAAAAGTCATATCATCTTTTATATCCCCTCTTAGTTTTTCATCCGACACACCATAACCTAGTGTCATCATATTTAAAATGCTTTTTAACATAAAATTAATAGATCCTTGAATACCTTGTTTTGAATAAGCTTTATATCTACCTTCAGTAAATCTTCCCAATTGTTTATTATAAACTTTATCTCCCCATCTAGTATTCATACCTTCAAAGGCCCATGTTCTAAACTGAGTTCCTATTCTACCCAGTACACTTCTTTTTATACCTAGTACTGAGTTAGGGTCATAGTTACCATGATTTATTTTATTCATTTCAATTGTAGCATCTCTAAAAGCAGTGAATTTATTATCAGTTTCTGCATCTACTTTTGTAGTCCATTCACTTTCTAAATCTTTATACTCTGGCTTTATAGTACCTTCATTGTCATACATATCAAACAAAGTTACACCATTAGCTACTTTTGTATTTAGCATCTTAGCTATAAAAGGAGCTATTTGATTCATATACTCTGTTTTTTCCTGTAACATAAATGGATCTATAAACTGTACAAAATTATATTTCTTTTGTTTTCGTTTACCATAGTATGTATCTAGCTGTTCAAATAATATTCCATATTTTTCAGCTAATTTTGCTACTTTAGTCATTTTAGAAAAACACATGTTATAGCTTTTCATTAGCTGTAATGGCGTAAAGTCTTCTTTACCTGCAGCATGAGTATAGTTTGCAATTGTACCAAAACTCAAGTTGTTTACACCTGACATTAAGTTCCATCCTAAACCTTTTAACTGAGTATACTCTATTAATCTTTCTAGAGGTTTCTTTTTACTCTTTGGTTTTTTACCAAGTTTTTTCATTTCTTCATCTAACTTAGCTTTTTCTGCTAAATACTCACTTGCATCTATTTTACCTGAATCTTTATTTTGTTTAAGAAGTTCAAATCTTTGTTTTATATCTGATACTTTTTTAGAAAATACAACACCTTCTTCAGTAGTGTCTTTACTTACTCCGTACAATCCAGAATCAATTGCATAGTCTACTGCTGCTTGTACATTTTTAAGACCGTCTGAATCTGTATCTAGTTTAAGTTTACGCTGTACTTTCTTATACATAGGATCTCCTTTAGAATCCATCTGTATTTCTTTTGCTTCTCTAACTAATCTTTGTAGTAATAATATTTTATCTTCTACTTGTGATTTAAAGTCATAGGCAATAGACATAGCTCCAAACATCTGCATTACCTTACGTATATCGTAAGACTTCTCATTTGCTTTACCTCTAAGCATTCTTACAGGAATATTTTTTTCTAGCTTTCCTGTCTTTGGGTCCCGCACACCTCGTGTTGCAAACTGCGGATCTAATGTAATCTCCTGATCTATATTAAACAAATAGTCTCCTATTTTATTTTTTACACCTTTTGCGGAATTCATACCAGCAAATATACTCATTATTCCTTCTGAATTTATTTGTTCCATAAAGCCACGTTTAGCTGCAGGGAAGAAATTCTCAGGTAATGTTGATACCAAACCTTCAGGTAATAACTTTAATAAGTCTTTCATAGTACTTCTATAGAAGTCATGAAACTTTTTAAGTTGTGGATCATTTTCTATAGCTGCATATCTACTGTCATAGAATTTTGCATTTTTAACAGGTGCAGTTGTAATAAATTTCCATCCTTTATTTTTATTAAGAACTCTAGTTTTACCGTACCTGTAGTTTAAATGATACAAAGGACTATTTCTTTCTCTAAACGTTTCTTGTCTAGTATTTATTTCTTCTTGCATGACACTTAGATCTCCAGCAGAACCAGATACTTCAAGTTCAATATCCATCATTTTTTGATCTTCCAACTGTTTGTATCCTACATATTGTCTTAGCGCTGTAAATACAAGTTCTTTTCTTCTTTTTTCTCCTAACTGTGAGTCTAAGTAAGATATGTAATCTTCTTTAGAAGTAAAGTCAGATTCAAATTGTCCCATTCCTGGAATCAACCATCTAACATCAACTGCAATTTCTATTTTATTAAGATTTCTAAGAAGTTTTGTAGCTTGTGTATTTCTAGCAATTTCACTTTTAGCTTTTTTAACAGATGCATAGTATTGTGAAAATATATCATTTCTAGTTTGTCTAAACTTATCGCTATAAGGAGATATAAAGTATCCAGTTAAGGCGCCTTTCTCATTTCTTTGAAAAAATAAGTTAGGATCTCTTTTAAATGCAGAATTATTTTCTACCTCTGACATTTGAGATTCTATCTTTGTAAATAGTAAATCTATCTCTGAGTCTGCATTTCTATTAGCTCTTTTTAAGTAACTGTCTAATGTTCTAACTAACGGATGTTTAAATTTACTAAGGTCTAAGAAATTACTTTTAACCCACTTTTCTTCTCCCATTACTCTTAGATCTTCTGCAGTTACAGTTTCTTCAGGAAGCCCTGCATTAATTTGTTCTGCAGCAATAGTGTATAGTCTATCTAGTAATCTAATTTTTGTAGCACTAGCTTCTTTACTTGTACTAAGAAGCATTTCTCTCCAAACATTCCCATCTTTTCTTCTATCTGCTTCGGCTAAATACTGACTAGTTACTAACTCATAATTGTACATATCCACAATATTTAAAGCCTCTTTAATTTCTACATCTGTAGGATCTGGAGTTTGTGTTGTGTCAGCAATTCTTTTTGCAAATCCAAGTTGAACTGACATAATTTGATTTAAAACAGCGCGTCCTTTAGATTGTTTTAAAGCTTTTATCTGATCTTCGTATTGATTTAAACGATCTTGCATCTGCTTACCTCTTGTTGTTTTAAGAACTTTATCAGTAATTTTATTTCTAAGTCGTCTAGCTCTTTCTTCAAATACAGTTATAAACTCGTCTTTAGTATCAGTTTGTCCTTGTAGCATTGGAGATGTTAAACTACTTAATTTTTCATCATACTCTCTTAAAGCATTTTTAAACTCCTCGCTAGTGTATTCTCCTTCTGCTACTTTTTTATTACCTTCTATAAAATGTTGCATTTTACTTATAGAAGTATCAAATGGCATAACACCTGCAGCTCTTTTTACTACATTCTGTACTTTGGTTGTAGAAGGACTTGACGTTGTTATATGATTCAATATAGTGTTTACAGATTCTGCTAGTAAACTATCTTTCTTTATATCCAGTCCTAATGTGTCTAGGAACTCTCTAACTAATTCTTTAAATCTTTCCCATAAATTTCTACTTCCTTGCACATCATTTAAAAATGATTGTACAATTGGTTCAGTCATAGTTTTTGTTACAAACTCTTGTGGGTTATTAAATGCAAATTGTAGCTCTCTATACTGATCACTATTTTTATCTATTTCACCCGCATCTACAGCTTTATTAAATGCTGTTTTTGCTGCTTTAGTTAACCTGGTTATGTTTTTACTAAACTTACTATTTTTATCTGCCATTTCTTTAAATACAAATCCATGTAACATTTCGTGCAGTATAGTATCATCTAACTTTTCTTGATTTTTGACTATAGTTTCAAGATCTATTGTTATTTCTCCATTATTTGGATTGTATGCACCATAAGCATTTTTTCCATTTATAATTAAACTTTCTTCTACATTTATAGATTTAAGAGCTGTACCATTTGTATCTATATTATCTAACAAAGTACTAGCTAGTTTTTTATAAGATTCATTACCTGTATTTTCTATCACAGCGCCTAACAAATCTTTAACACCTTTTCTACCTTTAGTAGGGTAAGTTACGCTTAGTGTGTCAAAACCATATATAGATTCTGAAGCAAGAACTGTAGGAGTTTTAGAGGTTGTTTCTGGAACGCCTATATTTAATCCTTCAGTTAATGGTACATTATTAGTGGGTAGTATACTGTACTCAACCATTAATCTACCATCTTCTGTAAATTTATTTAAACCTCCGTATTCATTTATTTTAGAATAATTTTGTACAGAATAACCTTTTTTACCTATTCTTCTAAATATAACATCCCCATCCTCGTTTGTACCTATTTTTCTAAACAATTCTAACTGAGACCCTACACCTCTTATAGATATTATCTCAAGGTATTTTCTATTTCCATCTTCATTTTCATAAGTTATTTTATCAAACGCAGCTTCACTTTTAGGTTGCGATAGTGCAAATTCAAAGTTAATATTACGATCTTCAAAAGGAACTTTTATTATAGGTGCTGTAACTATTTTATTAAACTCATTATTTTCTAAAGTAACAGTTCTATTAGGATTGTGCTGAAAGAATTCTACTAGTGTTTCTAAAGGAGACGGAGCAGATACAGAATTTTTTGTAGTTAATCCACGTTCTTCTTCTCTCAATGCATCATAGAATCCTATTTTATCTAGATATGCTGTTGGCATAAATTTAGAAAAGTTACCTGCAGATTGTACACCACCTGTTATGTAGGTATATTTTACAATATCTTCAAATAATTCTCTAACTCCAGGCTCTGGTGACATATACATTTCAACAAAATCTATAGACATTCTATCTGCAATGTCATCTTGCTTAGAGCTTATGTAGCTTATACTAGCAGGAATACCTTTGTTTGGAAACATAGGTATTAATCTGCTAATAAATAAATTTCTTTTACCAAACTCTGTTGTTTGTAATTCTGCGACACGTGTTGCTATATGATCTTCTGATAACATTAGTCTCATTCTAGCCATAGTAATCTCTTCACCAAAAGCAGTTTCAAACGCACGCGCATAACTTTTATTAAGCATTGCATCAAACAATTGTTCTCTTGTTTTTTGACTTACATTTTTAACTCCTGTAAACCCTTGCCACAGATTTATTAATTCTACATGCGACGCATTATTAAACGGTAAAATACTAGACAGACTTCTGTACACTTTATCAAACTGTATATACATTTCTTTTAGCTGTCCACCTTCTAAGTTTTCTAAACCTCCCACACCTGCTAATCCTTTGTTGAAAACCTCATTCATATTATCTATGGTTCTCTGGGCTTCAAAGATTGTACTACCCATACCTTTAGTTCTAGGAGACATAATACCTCTTTGTAGTTTTCTTATAGGATCAGATGAATTCTGCAATTGCTTAAATCCTGACAGAATAGCCATTTGAGTTTTATAATAACTTGGGTTTGGACTATTACTAGTTTGTAACTGCTTTAAGAAATTATCTGCACTAAAAGTTAAAAAGTTACCATCACTATCTGTTCTATACTCATTTAAATTTGCAGTATAATCAGGTTCAGGATCTATTCCTGCCTTTTCTGCTAAATCTGCCATGGTAGCATTAAATGCATCATTTCTAATTTGCTCTTCACTTCTAAATCCACCCTCTATTTGTGCTGAGAAATAATCAAATTTCTCTGCGTATGTTTCAATAGCTTCTTGCCGTAAAAAGTATACCAATTGTTCTGCATGTATAGAGTCTTCAGATTTTTGATCTTTATACATAAGAGAGAATAGCGCTACATCTATAGTTGCATTATTTACACCAGCTCTAGCTAGCACTGCTTCGTTAGCATTATCTACTGCAGCATTTTGTACAGTACGCACATTGTCAGAGGCAGTTCTTATTGCATTTTCTAATACGCTTGTAGCGTACGATCTACCTTTATAGGCAGATATTGTAGTCAGCTCTAAAGCTTCTCCATTTTTACCACCTTCAAAAAATACAAATGGTATAGGTTTATTTGTTCTACTCGATTTATTTATAGTAATACCTTTACCCTGTAACGCGGAGTGCATAACTGCAGCTAAAGACGCGGGACCAATAAGATACTTACCTGTTCTTTGACTAATTGTATTATTAATATTAGTGGTTACATAGGAAGGAGAGTTTATTTCTGATTCCTTACCTAATATTTTATCTACAACATCTGCCGCTGTTTTAAGATCTTTATTGTCTAGTTTATCTGTAGCTTTAAACGTTACAGGATCAAATATTATTTTCTTAAATAGATCATAGTATTCGTTTTGTAAACTTTCTAGCTCTGTAAACTTTGACTTGATTTGGATTGTACCATCTTGTTTTACATCAAACTGCTTGAAGTATGTGTATGCAGTATCCCAGTCAAAGTCACTACCCATCTGATCTATAAGAGCAGCAGGTACAATAACAGAGGATGTAGAAGTTTTAGGTAAGAATCCTACAATTTCTACAGCTGATACAGATGGCTTACCTTGTCCAGGAATACGATATAGTATTCTTTCTCGAAGTTCTTTTGGAAGAACATCTAAACGTAAATATCTCTTTTTAAAACTTATTGTTGTAGAATCTTTAGATGTAAATAACTCTGATAAATCTACCGTCTTTCCATTTGAGTCTGTAAATACAGAACTAATAAGTATCTGTGCAGGTAATAGTTTACCATCTTTACCTATTCTAGTTCCTTGTAAACCTATAGTTTCATCTAATTTATTTTCTCCTTCTAGTAATATTAGACCATTATCAATTGTACTATTTTTATCTTGTGCTTTATACTCAGTCCAACTTATAGCTCCGTTTGATTCAAAGCCTGCGCTAGCGGCTTGTACTAATGCTTCGCCAGGTAATTTTATTTTAGTGAGTTCTTTATTTATTAGAGATAAAACTAATGCATCTATGTTTTTTCTTGCATGATTAAATGTAAGAGGTGATTTAAATACACGTTCTATTGAACCATCTACATCTTTAAGTGCTAACTCTGCTATATCTCTAGCGCTCCATTTACGGGCTATAGCTTCTTGTTTTAACATTTCAGATAGTGTAGTAGGGTTTGGTATATATACACTGCCATCTGCTCTTGTCGCTATACCCAACTTTTTAAATAACTGTTTGGCGCCGAACTTCATAAATTTTATTTGCAGTTGTTCTTTTTGATCTCTAAGATCAGACATAGATTCTTCTGTAGACAATGTTTTACCTAGCATGTCGTCAAAGAGTAAAACATCTAACTGTGTAGAGTAACTTATTTCACCAGTATCTGCACCTTTTTCTTGCTGTATACCTAAACCTAATCTATCTAAGTCTCTAGCACCATCTTTAAGTGCTGCAGTAACTTCTTCTAATGATCTAACATTACCATTTTCGTCGTATATACTAACAACTTTAACAGCTCCTGTTTTATCAGAAGACTCATGTCCTAACCTATCTATGCCTACATTTTCCATGGCAACTCTAATGTTATCCATTCCGTACCCTGTAGTTTCTTCTGGCCACAAGTATCTAATAGAAGATTTTCTAAACAGTTTATTATTACTGTCCTGTTCTACCTGTATATCGTTTTGCACAAACACAGGTTTGTCTGCCATCATTATTTTTTTATACTGATTAATTTCTTTTTTACTTAGTACATCACTAAGTTTAAAAAAGTTAGTTGGGTTATTAGTGTCATTTATAGCTGCTTCGTGTGCGCTAAGTATTCTATCTACTACTTCTTTTGGTAATTTACCTGCAGATAGTTTAGATTCTAACATTTCTCTAATAGTACCATACTCTTGCGCATCTGTACTTTCTACACCGTCTTTAATAGAGTCAGCTGCTGTAACTATTGTTACTGTCGAGGTAGTGTATTGAGGAGTAGTTGCAGGAGATATTAGATCTGCTTTACGTTTTTCGTAATTGTTAATACTTTCTTTAATATGATCTTTTAGAGTAGCATTTTCTTTTTTACTTTTTTTGTAAGCGTGGGCTGGATCATTACCAAATAGCTTTACAACTTCATTATTAGATACAATATAGTTTAAATTAAAATCTGCAATAGCTGCAGTAAACTTATCTTCTTTAGTTTTTAGTAGCGCTTCTTGAGGTTCAATTACTTTTCTAAAATAACTTGCATCTAAAAACTTTCTGTCAACACCAAGATTTTCTAACTCAGATACATGTGAGTTGATTTGAGCTATGACATTTTGTTTTACCGTGGAAGCGATGTATTCTGTAGCTTCTTCTGATGACATTGTTGTAACATCTTTGTTACCTTCATAAGCATTTAAATAATCAAACATATAGAAGTAATTTGCTCCTTCTTCATAAGATTTTCTACGGTAGTTAGGCTGAGTCTTATGTTTCATTATTCTATTATACTCATCCATAGCATAATCTATAATCTGATCTATCGCATCACCTTTTATATCTACTAGCTCTCCATTTTGTACATCTAGATTTGGTATAACATTTTTAAGCTTAGGTACTTTTATTGCGGGAGCTATATCTTTATCAGCAGTGGTGATAGGCATAAAATACCCTTTTTCATTACCCTGATTAGCAAATAAAGAGAATAAAGTTATTTGTTGTAAGAATTTACCTTGTTCTTTTCTGTTTGTTATAGATCCGCCAAAGTTAGTAGCATCAAACATTACTATTTCAAGATAATTATCATCTTTTAATAAAGCTTGTCCCCATTTAGAGTTTTTAGTGTAACTCAATTCAAGAAGATCACTTAGATGTTTTTTGTTAGTTATGTAATCGTCATGTAATCTTTTTAATCCAAAAGTATTTTGATATGGATATATCAAATTACCTTTAGAATCTCTAAAGCTGTCTCCATATACAGAACCTTCAAAGTCCAGTGTAAGATTTAATAACCCATATATAACCTTTTCATAGTTAGGCCCATCAAAAGGATTTGTTCCATATATAAACCCACCTTTATCTTCAGCTTCTAAAATTATCTCAGCTGCTTGTTTTTGTTTTAAAGCTTCTTCTCTACTTATAGTATTACTATATACTTTATTTAGTATTGCTTCTGCTGCTGGGCCAAGATCAGATCTAAAAGATTTAAATAAGCTAGACATCATCCCTCTACCAAATCCTGATCTTGTAGGAGTAGGATCTACATGCGTTTCCCACGTAACATTTCTTCTTAGATAAGTGTTTATGTCATCTCTAGTTCCCTTCTGTGATAGGTATAATAATCCTTCTAGAGGTGCATTTATACCCATATTTCCCAAATATTCGTGTACTATTTTTACAAACTCAGGAGTTTTTAACTTATTAGCTTTTTTGTATGCTTCGTATCGTTTTGTATAAGCCTCTTGTAATTTTTTTCTTTGTTTTTGATCAATAACAGTTTCTTGAATACCGTTTATATTTACAACTTTAGTAAGTTTACTTTCCATTAAATTACGAAACCACTTATTTTTTACATTAATTGTGGTGTTGTATCTATCAACTTCCATAACTCTAGTAGTAGCACCTGTAGGTAATGCATCTATTTTTAAAAATACAAAGTCTAATCTTGTGCCTGACATCGCTACAACAAATTGTCTACGTAAAGTTTCTTGTTGTGTATTATTTAGTTTTTCAAGAATTTTTTTAAATACAACGCTATTGAATTCCTCTGCTTTCTTTTTAATAGCAGCTTTTTGATCTGCAAACGTACCAGGTACATTGCTTAGTGTGGCTTTTAATGTATCATACATTTCTTGATACTCAATAGCTTCTTTAAATGGCCCACCTAACCAAGATGTTTTATCTTTAGAAATAGTAGACAAGAATAATTTAACACCAGAAGATGCTGTTCTTTTTTTATTTGTTTTATAGAACTCAAAATCATATATGTCTTTTACAAAGTCTTCTTGTGTAAATCCGTCTGCCTCTAGCATTTCACCATACATTTGATCTATTTCTACATCTGTAAGATCTTTTGATATAAAGCCTTCTTTTTGAGGTAATATATCTAACTTTGATAATTTTTCTATAACTAATCCTTCTACAGTGACTGCGCCAGGTTTAAGATCATAGTTATCAAGTAAATGTTGTATTGCAGCTTTTTTATTTTTTCTAGTCTGTTTAGTATCTACTATCTTTTGAAGCTCTCCTTTAATTAAGGTTGATATATCTTTAAAGTTTCTTTTAGATATAGCATTTGCGTATACACCAAAGAATGCATTTACAGCTTCTAATTGTTGTTTAAGAGGTATTATTTTGTAATCAAAAAAACGTTCTGACAGTTCTTCTGCCATAGCTTCTGTGATTTCATTTATTTTTATATTATCTATAGCTCTTTCATCAAGTTCAGCATTTTTCTCTTCTTCTTCTAGTTTAGGAGATGTTAAGAATATATTATCCTCTACATTAGTATCTGGCTGTTCTTCTCCAAGAGATTCTTCATTTGCAAAAGACGTGTCTATAGATATAAGTGGTTGAGCCATGTAAGTATATTCCTTATTGCCGTTCTCATCTTCTATAAAGTTCTTACCATTTATATCAGTTTTTAAATGTTGTCCTTTAAACGCATTATATGTAGAGTGTTCGCTTACATCTTTTACTTTACCTGTACGGTCTAGAATTACATCAACAAACTTATCTTTCTTGTTAATCATGTCTCTCTTTACACTAACAAGTTTTCTTTTTAATAAATCTATTGCCTCTTGTGCGCTTGCCTCTTCTCTAATATCGTATATAGCTGTTATTCCATTTTCTTGTACGAACTGAGGGTTATTTTCAAAAAACAATGGGTCATTTGTGTACATTGCTCTATTATCCAAATCTATAATTTGTAATAAACCTTGAGACTGCCCACTTTCTCCTACTTTCATTTGAGGAGTAAATACTAATATACTATTTTGTGATAGAGTATCTTCTTGCTCGACGTCTTGCTTATAAAATACTTTAGGAGAGTATATGTATCTGTTTATAAATTTATGTAAAGCTTCAGACTCTCCTTGTCTACCAAATTTAATATCTGTATTTTCTTCTATAGTAGAGTAAGTATCTACTTCATCATTTTGATATGATGCTGCAGCACCTATAATTGTTTCTGCTTGTTGTTCAGGAAGGTTATCTACAAATAAAATACTTGGAAATACTTTTCCATTGGGTGCAGGTAAATTTACTACAACTCTACCATCACCATAATTTAATTGGTTCATTGGTATTACTGTCTCTTCTTTTAATCCAAACTCTCCTGGATATATAACCCCACCATTTGTAATTGCTATGTCTAAGTTACCAAAATCAGGTAACGCTTCAGAAACAGGTTTGTTTTCTTTTATTGGAAGATTTCCATCTAATAATAAACTACCGTTTTCATTTTCTGCATACAAAGGCACTATTAATCCGTGTCCCTTAAAAGCTACACTAGTAGTTATTTCACTACTTTCTCCTCTAGCTATAGTCCTTCTTATATTTTTAGAATGCGCTAACTCTTGTTCTACTGCACTATCTGCAGTGTTTATGTAGGCACCAAATTGATCTTTGGCTTCTATCCATTTTAGGGAGTGTAAAGCGCCTTTCTTTTGTCCGTTTTGGAATACACCTACAGCAAGATTATCTATCTGTTCTTCACTCATAGTAGATAACTCTTCTTTTGTTATCTCTTGATTAGAAGCATTAATTAATTTAAGTGCAACTTCACTACCTGCTAATAAAGCAGTGTTAGATTCTACTAACTTAGACTCATCTGTTTTTTGATTAGATGTACTACGTGTTCTTCTTACTGGATTACCTTCTGCATCTTCTGCTTCATAAGCTTCCCAATTTATAGATCTAAACCCTAAAGAAGAAGAAGATTTTAGTTGTCTTTCTTTTCCTGTACCTGTATTTTCAAAATAAGGATTAAAACTATCAGGTACTTGATTTGAGTTCTCTAAATTCTGTTCAGACGCATCCGATGCATCATCACCCACATTACGTACGTCCCCATCAAAGATAGGAGAGGTTAATTTATTACCAGAATTAAATATTGTATTAACTGCTTCTTGACTATACGAAAGTTCTATTATAGGTTCATTTCTAACTCCTGCAACTGTATTTTTTGAAGTAATATCATTTAAATGAAAAGGTAGTATAGATATGTTATTTACTGTAAATCCATTTTGTTCTAATAAATACTTATAAGCAGATTGTTGTCGTGTGTGTTTTCTTTTTTTAGAAGCATTTGGCCCTAGCTTATCGTAAGAGGTGTCTTGTGTGGAGTTCCAAGATGTTTTTATATCTATTACATCTATAGATCCATCTTCTCGTACAATAACAATGTCCATTGCACCTGCTATTCCCGAGTTAATGTCAGCTATTTTTACTTGAGATAGTATTGTTGAGTTAGGGTTTTGTTTTTGTAGTCTTTTTATTCTAGCTACAATTTTATTTACCACTGCTTTATTTAACAGTGGTGTTTCAGGTAACTTCTCACCATTTATCACTGCTTCTGCAATAGCATCTACCTGGTTACCCCACTCTCTGTTTATTTCATACTTAGCAGAGTTACCGTTAAATTTGTCATTAGGAAATGCAATATTTATAGCTTCACTAACTCTTAATGCTTCACTACTTATAGGAGCTCCTTCTGAGTCTGTAGTAGTATGTGCTATAGTGTAGCCATCTTCGTTTTCGTTTAATGTAACTCTTCGATCAATAGACTGAAGTCTTTCTGAAGATTGTAGCTGATTTGAGCTAGTAGATACTTTTTCACCTATAGGTGAGTCAGCAGTAAGCGGTGCTCCACCAGAAGATTGTTGAGAGCCAGTTGCTGAAGGATTATTTTTTAATACATTTGTAGCTTTATTTATTTTTTCTTTTGCATTTTTTTCTTCTGTAGTGTTTTTAGAAACTTTTTTATTCTTTCTTTCTTCTTCTCTAGCTCTTGCAGCCTCTTCATTTTCTTTTATTATTCTTTTACCTTCTTCTTCTAACTTAGCAGGATCAGTTACATATTCTTGGTACTGACTTATGTTATTCTTTCTACGAATCTTTGCTGCTTCGATTAAAGATGTATTTATCTCTATACCAATGTCTAAATCCCCAGCACTCTCTAAGCTTTCAATTTCTTCTCTAACTTCTTCAAGAGTTTTTTCATTTAGTGTAGCATAGTCTGTAAACTTTTCAGTTAACTCTTTTTTAGTTTCTTGTAATTTTACTCTAGCGTCTGCTAAATTTTTAATTTCTCCTTTTAAAGTTTCATTTGTTTCTTTAGTTAAAGGTCTTTGTTCCTTTTGAATGTTTTCTATATTTGCTTCAAAGCCTTTTATAGCTCTATCAATACCATCTCTTTTTATAGCAAGATTTCTAAGAGCATGAAGTTCTTTATTCTCTACATTATTTTCTATGTCTTGGAATAGTTTTTCTTTCTTAGCTTTTAAATCTGTTATATTATTTTGATATTTTTCTATGTCTTGTAATGCATAGTATTCATTTAGCTTATGGTTTACAAGTACAAATGCTTCCGCTTGATTGTTTCTAAGCGGGTTCATAAGTTCGTTGTTTATAACATCTTCTATAAATGTTGCATCTTCTATGTATTCCTGAGCTAGTTCTTTATAGTTAGACTCAAAACCTAAATTCTTTGCTTCCTCAGAGGTAGCATTCTTATACGTTTCAAGAACTTCCATAAAGTTTCCAGAGGTACCTTTGAGCGCATTCATTAATGCATGTTCTCTAACTTGTTTTTTAGTTAGATCTTTAAGTCTCTCTCCAGTTGCCCCTAGAGCTGTTTCTGTTTTCTTTATTTGCTCTAAAGCATCTACATTATTCTTTTTTTCTATTACAGATGATCCCGCCGTCATACCAACAGCACCTAGGCCGCCTAATAATCCTTCAGTAATACCTTCATAACTTGTTAGATGCTCTGCATACCTTTCGTACCCAGATCTATAATCAGGTAACGCTGTACCAAGTTCTTTGTTTGCTGCATATTGAGCCTCAGATTCATAGTAACCTGTTGTAACCTCTTCCGCTGCTTCTGTAAGAGATTCTATTCCTAACTTTTGGAAACCTGATCGTAGGCCTTGCCCTTTCACCCCTTCTTTTAAAATACCAAATCTTCTACTATGTCCTATACCTCTAAATAAGTTAGCTTGTGATATAGACTGCCACAGTATATTTACTCTACCGCCTTTTACAATATCAGCGGCTTGTTTAGATAGTATAGTCCTAGCCTGTTGTGCAGCTTGTCCAGGGTCCATACCTTCTTTTACATACTTTTGTGTAAGTGTTGGTAAGTTTTCTTCTATGTGTCTAGCGGCAGACACTGCATGTTCACCATAATTAAGTAATGTAGCAGATCCTAATGAAGACATAACATTTAACGCTTGGGCAGAACTTGCCCCCGAAATAGATTTACCTGTTGCTCGTGCTGCTGCACCAAAGATTCCTTTACCAAGAACACTTGCTCCTTTAAATAAAGCGCCTCCAGGTACTAAATATCCTAAAGATCTTATTATTTGATCTGTATTTTTAAACCACCAATCAGTACTTAATATACCAGGCTCGTCTTCTTCTACATATATAGGTGCAGTTTCTCTAGCCCAGTCTTCTATACCTTCTAAGCCTCTAGTTAAAAAGTTACTGTAATCTCTATCTGCTCCTTTTATAGCTTGTATGTGATTTTCTACATCTACTAAATAAGCAAAAGGCTCTACTGCAGCTACTAGTGCACCAAGCCCTCCTCTAAAAGCAACGTTTGCTATTTTATCTATAGTTCCTTGCTTATCCGCTAATTGTTTTTGTAAGTCAACTCCTGGAAAATATTGTACTCCTTGTTTGGAGTATGCTTCAAATTCCTCCCCGCTTATTAATCCTATTGGGTCATCTATGCCTGTTTTTTGTATTTCTATTAATTCAAATCCTTCTACTGGAAGTAAATTAAACTGCTCATCGTATATAGAGGTAGCTACTGACTTTCGCTTGTTACTCTTATTAGGTTGAATCATGTTTTATTGTTGTTTTATTTGTTTATCTATAGTCTCTGCTAATAAAGTAAAGGTTGTTCCCTTAGTAGTCTTACCCCCATCGCCTGAAATTGGAAGTAACCCTAGAACAGTGTTATTATTTCTATCCATAAGAATAACTTCAAATTTTTTGTCGTTAGGATTTATTCTAAAACCTAAAGTATAATTTTCTGTTCCATAGCCCGCTTTATCTAATTTTTGTTTAGCAAATTTAGTTAAACTAGAGTTAGGTTTATTCATATCTGCTGCTATATATTGTCCTGGATATATAAGTCTAGACAACTCTCTTGCAGAATTACTATCATAAAATGCTTTTACTTTTAAACCTTGATTAGTTTGATCTATTTGATTTAAAGGTACTCTACCTACAATTTTTTGATCATTACCATTTTTACCCGCAACGTAAACCATAGGTTGATTTAAATTATAATCATAATATATTCTTTTACCAATATCAGTAATATTTAATCCATCTAATTTGGTATTTTCATACTTAGGTGTAGGCGTAAATGAACCTTCTAGCCTAGATATTTTATCATTAAAACTTTTTATAGCCGCTGCAGATTCCCCTTTAGTGGCACTATATTGCATGTATTGAGGATTTAAAGTGCTAGCTTGAGTTTCCATATAGTCATCTAAATAAGCTGTTACTTCATCTGAAATAGTAATATCTTTTCCTATATTTTGTTTAAAAGGATCTCTTAAAATACGTTGACTAACAACACCATATCCTCTTTTTTTAAGGTTATTAAATGTTCTTCTCTCTTCTTCAGGTATATCAAAGAAATAATTTTCTATACCTTGTATAGCTGCTTCTTTAGATTTTTTGCTAACACTAAAATTATTACCTAAGTAATCTTGTTTGCTTACTGTAAAGTTTCCTTGTTCATCTTCTATAATGTTATTTATAAATGCATTAATATCTTCAACATAAGTTTTAGGATCTCCTGACATTAAAGCGTCAACACTTTCTGGAGATTGTCCTGAAGCTAGTAAAGCGTGTTCGTATAAACTTATTCTTGCAGTGTAATCTTCAAGGCCCATAGTACCGTCTCTGTAAGCAATATTTAAATTATTTATACTGCCTGCAGGATCGTCTTTTCCTGTTAGAATAGTACTTATTCCAGAATCAATACTTTCTCCTACGTACCCATAACCTAGACCTTCTGAATCAGACGCACCTGATATTTCAGTGCTTTTACTTTGTATGAAATCATTTCTTAGTTTTCTATTTGCTATAGGAATTATTTTACTTTCTACCCACATGTTTGGGTCCATACCAAGAGCATTAGCTTTATCGCTTGCATAGGATAAAAGACTACTATTTGCTCCTACATGCTGACGTAAAGCTTTTGCTACATTTTCAGGATCTAACTGAACAGTTTCTATGGTGTATTGCTGATTTCCATCACTTTGTAATTGTTTTAGTCTTTTTGCTTTCATTTGATTGGCTACAGTATTAAGATTAGAATCAAACTGAGCCTCACTTAATGTAGAAAAATTCATCATAGGAGTGTATAAAGAACCTTGTTCAGAATTATTATAATTATTTAAAGACTGGTTAACGTAGCTACCTACAAGATCTCTATCTTTTACGTTACTCATAATCATTTTTTGATAATCTTGATGTTGTTTAAATGCATTTACTGCATTAGCATAACCTCTATCACCTATTATATCGTAGTATTCTTGTGTAAGAGTTCTGCTTAAATTACCATTACTCAAACTTCCGCCAGCTTTTTCTAAAGCATCCCCCATTCTAGTGCCAAATTCTTGAGATTTAATATCATATATTTCTCTATCTTTTTGCAGTAGAGGTTGGTTGTATAATTGATTTACTTGAGATTGTAATTTAATATTTTGATTTGCTTTACTATCAGCTAATTGTCCCATAGCTAACATCTCATTAAATGGCATAGGAGTATATTGGTAGTTTGATGTTGGTATTCTACCTAAAAATCCTCGTATTCCTTTTCCGTATTTAATTGCCATAATTTAATTTTTTACTTATCCTAATAAATCATATACTGACTGAAATGTTGAACGATTTCTCATTCTTTTTTCAAAGTCTGTTTCAAACTGAGATTTTGTATTGTTACTTCTAACACCATTATTAACACCAAAGTTACCAAACATTCCTGCACCAAACATTTGTTGCATCATTTTATTTTGAATCCCCTGTTTACCCATAGTACTTGCAGTCCCCACTAA
>Ga0209337_1001555_pt1 | contig 17343 bp, 22 predicted proteins | sample LinPmetageLP53_FD_184044 | JGI IMG/M metagenome (GOLD analysis project Ga0209337, IMG submission 184044) | Marine viral communities from the Pacific Ocean - LP-53 (SPAdes) (version 2) | ecosystem: Environmental > Aquatic > Marine > Oceanic | place: Pacific Ocean | collected 2010-02-08 | reverse complement strand
CTTTTAGAAAAGTCTGAGAAGGAAGGACTAAAGTTCAGATTCAATATGCAAATTGTAGAGGATTGGGGAGGCATACCTGAAAAAAGAGAATGGGGATATGACATAGATCAACTCATTGAAGATTTGCAGACATGGGATATACCGCCTGAGCAAATAATCATTTTTGAAAGTGGAGATTGGCTTACATGGGAATTAAGCCATTTTGGCATAGAGTGTTTAATGGATTACTCTGTACCACTTGAGGAAAGGCTTGATATAGAAGGCTTACAAGAGAAGTGGGAAGATACTTCCTTACAATTACGCAAAGGACTATTGTAACAACCAGCTAACTCTCAACCCTCAGCCCCCACATCTATCAAGGTGTGGGGGCTTTTCTTATGCCTGCCTGCCGCCCCTGCATGACACGCCATAACACAATAGGCCTGCGTCACTACTTGACGCATGTATGGGATCTATGGTATATTGGTGGTTCATTTAATAAATACAGGAGAATGAAAATGAGCCGAGACAGAAACGAAGACTGCGAATACTGCGACAGTGAGGCAACGATATCGCAAGGGTTCGGCACAAGCGAAGGAATGGCTTACAGGCTGTTATGTGACCCATGTTATAGCATGACACGTCAAAGACTGCCCCATAGTAATGCTATACCCACACTTGTTGAATGGTGGGCCACTAAGGAGGCTGAATAAGGATAACCTTATTCTTACCTAAGCCCTACAGGCCCCCACTCTTGACAGGGTGGGGGCTTTTCTTATGGGGATCCTATTGCGCAACATTCATCCAGCTTTTTATGTTTTCGTGCCATTTTCCTGTCGCTCACGGCGCTTGCTCATAAGTGTATAAAGGGGAAAGATCGAGACATAAATTCTCTAGTGAAAAAATTTCGCATTTTTTTAATAGGGGTCCCTGCTCAAAAATTTTATTTTTTTTTCTGAGGGCCTTTGCTCAAAAAATTTTATATTTTTTTCTGGGAGTCCCTTGTCCCCGGAAAAATTATGTATACTAAAGAATATGGAAAAAAACAACACAGAAAACGGTGCTACCGCATCACAAAAAAACGTAGAACAGTTGGGCCATTATTGGTATAACAGAGGGTATAGAGACCAAGCACTGCAAGAAAAGGTCGCAGAATCTTTGAGCGAAGGAGAATTGGTTGATGATGACGGAGACACTTGTAAAGTCTGCGAATGACTAACATAAACACAGAAAAACTAGCCGAGCTTTATCCAGACGCGGCGAAAGAGCTTATTTCGCTTAAAGAAGCCTTAAATTCTAAGGCGCTACAGCGAGAAGGGCAGGAAACCTTTTTAAAGTACATCAAATACATGTGGCCCGACTTCATTGAAGGCGAGCACCATAAGATTTTCGCAGAGAAACTGGAGCGAGTGGCCAAGGGCGATCTGAAAAGACTGATCATTAACATGCCACCACGGCACACCAAGTCTGAGTTTGCCTCCACGTATTTTCCGTCCTGGGCCTTGGGCCGCAATCCGAACCTCAAGATCATGCAGATCACCCATACCGCTGAACTGGCCTTTCGTTTTGGACGGCGAGTCAGAGACATTATTGATTCTCCCGAATACCAACATGTTTTTCCAGGCGTGGCACTGAAAGCGGACTCAAAATCAGCCGGACGGTGGGAAACCAATGGTGGTGGCGAAGCGTTCTATTCGGGTATTGGCGGTGCGGTCACCGGTCGGGGTGCTGATATTTTGGTGCTTGATGACATTCACTCGGAGCAAGACGCTCTATCGCCCACAGCGCTGGATAATGCCTGGGAATACTATTCATCCGGTCCACGACAAAGATTGCAACCGGGCGGGGCCATTATTATTGTGATGACTCGTTGGGGGACCAAGGACTTAACAGGTAGGCTGCTGTCAAAACAAGTAGAAGATCATGCCGATCAATGGGACGTGGTTGAATTTCCAGCCATTATGCCCAGTGGAAACGCTCTGTGGCCCGAGTATTGGACACTGCCAGAACTGGAAGGCGTTAAAGCGTCCATTCCAGTCAGCAAATGGGAAGCCCAGTGGATGCAGAACCCGACCTCAGATGAAGGCGCGATCCTAAAACGCGAGTGGTGGAAGATTTGGGAAGAAGAACGGGTGCCGAACATGCAGTTCGTGATACAAAGCTACGACACCGCGTTCAGCAAGAAGGAAACTGCCGACTTCTCAGCGATCACTACTTGGTGTGTTTTTTACCCGGAAGAGGGGCTGGAACCTAATTTAATGCTTTTAGACGTGCGTAAAGGACGTTGGGACTTTCCTGAACTCAAGCGTATGGCTTTTGAACAATACGATTATTGGGACCCCGATACAGTGATCATTGAAGCCAAAGCATCCGGACTGCCCCTGACCCATGAACTGCGACAAACAGGCATCCCCGTTATCAACTATTCGCCGAACAAAGGACAAGACAAAGTAGCGCGGGTCAATACCGTGTCGCCGTTGCTAGAAGCGGGAATGGTTTGGGCTCCTGATAAGCGTTGGGCACACGAACTGATCGAGGAATGTGCCGCTTTTCCTTTTGGCGACCACGATGATTTGGTGGACTCCACCACACAAGCCTTGATGCGTTATCGACAAGGCGGCTTTATTGCTTTAGACTCAGATGAGTTAATGGACAATGATTATAAGCCTCCCAGAAAAGAATATTATTAATGGCAACAGAGCAAGAAAAAACAGATAAAGAACTATTGGGTGCCTTTCTCCGACAAAGAGGCATAGACGAATCCATCACGCCCGGAAGAGAAGAATACAGGCAGCTTGGCAAAGGAGTGGCGCGAAACATCCCACTGTTGGCTGGTCTTCCCGCCGACCTAAAAAACGCCCTGCTTAAAATCAACCCACGCACTCGACAAATGACAGAAGACCTACCGTGGTTCCCAGAAGACCCGGTTGGAGGCAGTGAGTATTTTGCTGAGAAGATGGGACTGGAACGAGAAGGCGGCGGACTGGAAGGCCTTGGAGAAGTGTTGGGCGGCCTGATAAACCCCGCAGCAGCGTTGAAACCAGTAGGGATATTGGGCTCAAAGATTGGAATACCTTTCATTGAAAGGCAGATAGAAAAATTAATGAAGGCAGGGAAAATGCCAAAAGGCGCTACCCTAGCCACAGGATCGGAGCGTAAAACACTCAGCGAAGTTCTCGAAGAAGCGCAAGCAACCAAGAATCTGGCCCAACGTCAAATGAAAGACGTGGGAACGCCTTGGGAAGTGTTGGGTAAAGACGAGCTAATTGACCTACAAAACGTTACTGACGACTACATTAAAGACGCCAGAAAAACGCTTTATGGTGGACTCGATGAAGTGGAAGGGGTTCTCTACAACATGAACAAAGTCACCGACGAACTCATGGATGCCGACATGATCCCGCTTAAAGGATGGACTTCTCATAAACCAGACGTCGCGCCCAACCCGGAGATTTTGCAAGAAGGACAAGTGTATTTTTACAACAGGGCACACGCAAAAGGAGACATGAAAGACCTACAAGGATTTAAACAAAACCCAGACTTAGGAATGGATATTGTGATTGGTGGCAAGGACGGCATGGCCGATGCTGTACTGAACGTCAGTATGCAAGAAGGCATCGAGAACCAGTTCTACGTTGGTTCGTTGCGATCGAACACCCCCATGGGAGGACAAAAAATGCTGAAGAAAATAGGTCCGACACTGGATAAACTAGGGATTGAGGTTCACATGACACCCTCCTTTATGCCCAACTGGAGAACACAGCGGCAGGCAGTGCTGACTAGCCACTATAAGGAAATAGACAAAGTTCAAGGCGGCAGGGTTTTCTCGGACAAGTTTAACCAACAAGTAAGTGACTACTCAAAATGGCTAGAGAAAAACGTTAAAAGCCACACCACTGAAAAACTTAAGAACTGGTACCGTAGAGTAGGAAAGTTTGCCCCGGACGAAAAAACGGGGACCTGGGTCAGAAAGCCTGACTATTCCCGCTATGAAAAGACGCTGAAAGAAATCCCTAAAAAAGGATTGGGCGGACTAATCGACAAAACAAACATGTTAAGATAAACTATTAAAACATTAATCTGGAGATAATAATGGCAAAAGCACCTAAAATAATCAAAGGTCTTGAAATTAAAGAGCAAGGATTTGTTCCTTATGCAAAGACAGTTGAGATGAAAACCACTAAAGGGCCGAAGCCCGGCGCCGGAAAAGGTAAGTCCAGAGGCGGAAAACTCGCTGAACGTGGAATCAAGTTTACTGGCGTATACTAGACAACCATGGCTGTCGAGGAAATGAATAAACCGACCAATATTGATCGGGTCACAGACCTGATTGATCTGGATATTGAAGCGGGACAAGAGGTTGAGATAGAAGCCCCCATCCCTGAAGACGGAGACGTTGAAGTCAGCTTTGACCAAGAAGGCGGTGCAACCCTTGACTACATGCCCGATGAAATGGAAGTTGAGGCCATGCTTCCTTTTGATGCAAACCTAGCAGAATACATGGACGACACGGAGTTGGGAGGCATAGCCGCTCAACTATTAGGCGATTTTGAAGAAGACCGCATGAGTCGAGACGAATGGGAAGATGCCTATGTCAAAGGACTAGACCTTCTCGGATTCAGGTACGAAGATCGCGATAGGCCTTTCCCGGGCGCATCAGGCGTTACACATCCTTTATTAGCCGAATCCGTTACACAATTTCAAGCGCAAGCGTTTAAAGAACTATTGCCTGCACAAGGCCCTGTTAAAACCGATATATTGGGGGTAGCTACTCCTGAAGTAGAAGCACAGTCCGATCGTGTGCAGCAGTTTATGAATTACCAGATCACAACGGTGATGGAAGAATACACCCCAGAAATGGATCAATTATTGTTCTATCTGCCTTTAGCTGGTTCTGCGTTTAAGAAAGTTTATTACGACCCAACCCTACAAAGAGCCGTCAGTCGGTTTGTACCGGTTGAAGATTTAATTGTGCCATACGGCGCCAGTGACTTAGAAACCTGTGAGAGAATCACCCACGTTGTTAAGATGACATACAATCAGATTCGTAACCAACAGCTTTCTGGATTTTATAAAGACATTGAACTCACCCCCGCTTATACCAGCACACAAACAGTCACCCAAGATAAGGTCGAAGAAATAGAGGGCATAGACGGCTCAGGTAACGATATGATGTATGAACTTTTAGAGTTTCATGTGTCTATGGAGCTGCCAGGGTTCGAGGACCCCGATGGACTGCATCTACCCTTTATTATTACGATCGACAGAACCTCAAGTCAGGTGCTGTCAATTCGTCGCAACTATCACGAAGAAGATCAACAAAAGAGAAAGATACAATACTTTGTCCACTACAAGTTCCTACCGGGACTGGGCTTTTATGGCTTTGGCTTAATTCACATGATTGGCGGTCTCTCCAGAACCGCAACCGCTGCATTGAGACAACTCATAGACGCCGGAACTTTGTCCAATCTTCCCGCTGGTTTTAAAGCCAGAGGCATAAGAATAAGAGACGACGAAACCCCATTAGAGCCAGGCGAGTTCAGAGACGTGGACGCGCCCGGAGGCTCACTAAAAGATGCACTGATGCCACTGCCTTACAAAGAACCAAGCGGTGTTTTATTTCAGTTGATGGGTTTTTGTGTTGAAGCCGGACAACGTTTCGCTGCTGTGACCGACATGCAAGTGGGTGAGGGCAACGATCAAGCGGCAGTCGGTACCACATTAGCACTTCTTGAACAGGGGACCAAGGTCATGTCCGCGGTTCACAAACGACTGCACTATGCACAGAAGATAGAGTTTAGAATACTGGCGAGAGTGTTTTCAGAGTTCCTTCCCCCAGAGTATCCTTATCAAGTAGTTGGCGGCGACCAGACCATTAAACAGGCCGACTTTGATAATCGAATTGATGTCATTCCAGTGTCCGATCCAAACTTCTTTTCATTTGCTCAACGTATTTCTTTGGCACAACAAGAACTACAACTGGTGCAAAGCAACCCAGAAATACACAATATAAAAGAATCGTTTCGTCGTATGTATACGGCTCTCGGTTCACAGAACATAGAAGCTCTTTTGCTTCCCGATCCACCTCCTCCACAACCCACAAGTCCAGCGATTGAGAACAGCATTGTCTTGATGGGAGCACCGTTGACCGCGTTCCCAGAACAAGATCACGATGCACACATTGAAGCACACATCACGTTTTTAGATAACCCAATGGCGAAAATGAATCCCCCGGTTGCAGGCGCGTTAATGGGAAACATTCTTCAGCACGTTGCTTTTAAAGCAGAGCAAATAGCCGAGCAGCAACTACAGCAGATGGCACAACAAGACCCACAATTACAACAACAGTTAATGCAAGAACAACAGATGATGCAGCAACAGCAAATGATGGCTCAACAAGGTGGTATGCCAGGTGAGGCCCCTCCACCCAACCCAATGAGAGAACAAATTAAAGCGCAAACCGAAGCCAGTCTACTCGAAGAACTTATGCCTAGAATCAATGAGATTATGGACGTGGCCGCTGATGATAACGGCGTCATAGAGTTGAAACAACAAGAACTTATGATAAGATCACAAGAGAACGAAGACGACAAACGTATCGCTGAAGACAAACTAGCTCTTGAGCGAGAAAAGATGGAAGTACGGGAAGAAACCGACGAAGAGAAGATGAGAAGTCAAGAAGACATCGCAGCACTCAGAGCGTCTATCTCCCGTGAAAAAATGGAACAAGCGAAGAATAAATAATGCCTGAAATGACTCAAGAACAACTTGACCGTCTACTGCAGATCATAGGCGACCCACCGGAGGAGCAACGTCCTGGTTCTACTACTATTATAGACAATGAAGGGGACCCTGCTTCAGGAGAAACGGCACCCGATTTAAGCAGCACATTCTTAAACCCAGACGGCACGTTGAAAGACGAGTATTTACAAGGTGTCGCGGACCAGATACAAGGTTTAGAGTCTTTTGCAGGTGGAGACATGGACGACGCCATAGCAGCGGCGATGCAAGATTTTAACATAGACGATCAAGTGGGCGACGCCATGAAATTATGGGGCGACGACTTCAAGGAGCAGTTTGGCGGAGACTACATGAAGAACGTGGACATGGGCCAGTATGTTACTGACGAAATGCTCCAACAAATGATTGCCAACGCGCAGCTTCAAGGCATGGATGAGGCGGCGATTAGAGACATGATTAAAACTGTCATGGGTGACAGCATGAGCGATGAAGACATAACCGCTGCCATTGAAGCAGCAGTCGCTGCCGCTCAAGCGGAAACCCAAGAAGGCATACTTACCCCAGAGCAAATACAGGCCATGATTGATGAAGGCCTTGCTAATGGATTGACCCCAGAAGAAATACTTGCCTTAATTAAAGAAAACTCCCCCGGCGGAGTGGACGAAGCAGCGATTGCTCAAATGATTGCTGACGCACAAGCCAGTCTTGGAGAGCTTGGCGGACTAACCGCAGAAGAAATACAGGCCATGATTGAACAAGGCATCGCTGACGGTTTGACACCAGAACAAATACAAGAAATGATAGCGGCGGCTACAAACGGAGCCCTAGACGCAGCAACCATTCAACAAATGATCGCTGACGCAATCGCAGCGTCTCAAACAGGGCAAACAGGAATAGAGGGAATGTCTATGGAAGACATTCAAGCGTTGCTGGATTCAGGTTATATGACAGCGGATCAGATTAATTCTTTACTAGGTGAATCAGGAGGCAGGGTTGATCAACTTACAGGTGAATTAGGGGGTAGGATTGATGCCCTTACAAGCCAATTAGGGGAATCAGGATTTCTGGGACAAGAAGGGGTTGACTCTTCGGTGGCAGCAGCCCTACAGGCAGCTTTGGGAGAAGGCGGCTCAATTAACTCAGCCATAGCAGCAGCCATGCAAGGTGTTGGCGGTGGCGGCGAAACAACTCCAGGCGGTGGCGGCGGCGATAACAGTAGTCCATTTACACCAGTCCCTGTGGACACAAGTTTTAACTTTGGAGAATATAATCCTGGAAGTTTTCCAACAAACCCTTATGGCGACGTGAATCCATACGACTTAATGAACCACCCTTATAGTTCGGCTACAACGGGGGGCATTGGTGGGATTGCAGGCCTTGACCTTGGAAACCCAGGAGCATACAACTTTGACATGCCAACATCAACAGAAGCGATGCCTACCGGAATACCTTCTTATCAAGACTACATGCAGTATTTAGCTGCGCAGCAACCACCCGCGCCACAGGCGCCACAAACGAATTTCAACGACCCGTTCTATAATAACTATGGACCAAACGGTGAGCTTCTTTAATGGAGAGAAAACATTGACACTATAGATTTTGGTTATAAGATTCTTAGATCGGTCGAGGAAAAAGAAAAACGAGTTCAACAGATGATGCTCAACGGAGAAGTAAAAGACTGGGAGCATTATCGTAACTTAACCGGACAAACAGAGGCCTTGGCTTATGTGAAGTCTGAAATAACAACGTTACTAGATAAGTTAGGAGAATAACACTGTGAGTGACGCAAACTCCGCCCTGCAAGAAAAATGGGCGCAAGAAGAGGCCAATAAGGCGCCTTTGCAAAAAGCCTATGAAAGTGTTGGAAAGAAAAAGACGGACGAAGAGAAGCTCAATCCAGAGAAACTTTCTTCCGATCTATTAGACCAACTTCCTGAGCCAACGGGTTGGCGTATACTTATACTCCCTTACCGTGGCAAAGCCAAAACCGAAGGCGGTATTTTTCTAACTGAGAAGACTGTGGAGCGACAACAAATCGCTACCGTTCTTGGTTATGTCTTGAAGACCGGTGATCTGGCTTATCAGGATGAAAACAAGTTTCCTAATGGTCCTTGGTGTAAAGCTGGAGACTGGGTATTGTTTGGAAGATATGCTGGTTCTCGTTTTGAGATTGACGGCGGGGAAGTGAAAATATTGAATGATGATGAAATCATTGCTAAAGTATCTGAACCAGAAGCAATTCTGCATAACTATTAAAAACATGAGGAGTGACCCATGCCAAGACAGGAATTAACTGCAACCCAAGAAGAAAAGATGGTGGACCTGGACGTGTCCGGACCAGCCATTGATGTGGAACTACCACAAGACGGAGCCGTACTCACTGAAGTAGCTCAAGAAACACAAGAAAGTGTGCCTGTAGTAGAGGTACAAGACGAACCCAAAGACGAGCTTCAAGACTACAGCAAAGGCGTTAAAACCAGAATCAACAAACTAACCGCAAAACTGCGCGAAGCGGAGCGCAGAGAACAAGCCGCCACAAGTTTTGCGGAAAACGTTAAAAAAGAAAACGATACTCTAAAAACAAGGAACACAACACTGGATGGTAATTACATCGTTGAGTTTGCCAACAGGATCACCACCGAAACAGCAGGAGCTAAAGCGGAGCTAAAGCAAGCGACCGAAATGGATGACGTAGACAAACAAGTCGAAGCTCAACAAAAACTAGCTCGTCTCGCAGTTGAAGCACAGAACCTCAAGTCTCTTAATAACCAAAGAAAGGCGCTGGGAAACGCGAAGGCAAAAGGAGTAGTAAATGGTTCCACTAATATAAACACAGCTCAAGCTAATAATGCCCCCGCTGCACCGCCCGACCCAAAAGCAGAAAAGTGGGCAGAAGAAAACGATTGGTTTGGTAGTGACACCGCTATGACCATGACCAGTTTTGTACTACATCGAACGCTAACAGAAGAAGAAGGGTTTGACGCCAGTGACGATGAGTATTATAGTGAAATAGATAAACGAATGAGAGAAGAGTTTCCACATAAGTTTAATGTAGACTCCGATCAACAAGACAACCGTCCCGCTCAAACGGTCGCCTCTGCTACACGCAGTGCGAAAAAAGGGCGCGGCAAGAATACTGTGAGACTCACACCGTCACAGGTTGCTATAGCTAAAAAACTTGGTGTGCCACTAGAAGAATACGCAAAATACGTGAAGGAGTAACTTATGGATAACACCAAAAAAGACGTACAAGAAGCAACTCGAGCTTCACGCGAGACGAGCACCCGTGAAAAACAAGCACGGCGTAAGCCTTGGTCTCCCCCATCCGCACTGGATGCTCCCCCGCCCCCTGAAGGCTATAAACATCGTTGGATAAGAACAGAGATCCGCGGCCAATCTGACTCAAAGAACATGTCAGCCAGGCTACGAGAAGGATATGAACCTGTGAGAGCAGAGGAATATCCCGATTTTGAATCTCCAACTATTGAAGATGGCAAACACGCAGGGTGTATTGGGGTAGGAGGATTAGTGTTAGCACGAATCCCTGAAGAAACAATTAGAGAACGGACGGACTATTTTAATTCCAAAACGGAAGGACAAATGGACGCTGTTGATAATGATTACTTCAGAGACGGCACACATTCTTCCATGTCGGTTGCTAAACCAAACCGGCAAAGTCGTGTAACTTTAGGTGGTAGTAGAAAAGCAGACAATAAGTAAGTTTTTTAGCTATCGTAATTTTAACTGCATCATAATTTAGGAGACTAAATAAAATGGCTAACGTAGATAAAGCCTTCGGGCTTCGTCCTTACAAAGGTCTTAGTGTGGGTTCATCAATCGGACAGTTGAGCAAGTATAGTATTGATCCTTCCGGATATGGTACAAGCATCTTTCAAGGTGACTTGTGTATATTCGCAGGCGGATATATTAACAGATCAGCAGCCGGTTCAGCTAACGTAGTAGGTGTGTTTTCACACGTATACTATGTAGCTACTGACGGAACCCCGACCTTTAAGAACTATTACCCAGCCAGCACAACCGCTCTTGGAGGCGGCGCCATAGAAGTATATGTCTATGACGACCCCAACCAACTGTTTTTAATACAAGCAGATGGAGCATCGGCTGTGACATGTATAGGTAGAAATGCCGATACAGATGGGATAGGTGGTAGTACGACAACGGGCGTAAGCACACGGGAGCTTGATTCAAGCACGATTAATACAACTCAGGCCTTACAGCTTAAGATTGTAGGAGTTGTCCAAGATGATGTTAACGGAGATCTCGGAAGCGATAACGCTAATTTGATAGTACAAATTAACGAACACGCTTACAGAGGTCCTGTAGCTGGAACATAGGAGTAAATAATGGCTATAAGTAGAGCGCAACTCGTAAAAGAATTGCTACCTGGCTTAAACGCTCTTTTCGGACTAGAGTACGGACGCTATGACCAAGAACATGAAGAGATTTATGATTCCGAGTCTAGTGATCGAGCTTTTGAAGAAGAGGTAATGCTCACTGGTTTCGACTCAGCACCCGTTAAATCAGAAGGGGCAGGCGTCGCATTTGACCAAGCACAAGAAGCATTTACATCTAGGTATACCCATGAAACGATTGCATTGGCATTCAGCATTACTGAAGAAGCTATCGAGGATAATCTTTATGACAAATTGTCAGCAAGATACACTCGTGCGCTCGCTAGAAGTATGTCGAACACCAAGCAAGTAAAAGCAGCATCTGTATTGAATAACGCATTTTCTAGTAGTTATTTAGGCGGAGACGGCAAAGAACTTTGCGCAACAGACCATCCAACTGTGGGTGGCGCTAATTTGCGTAACGAACTTTCAACCGCAGCCGATCTTAATGAAACTTCATTAGAACAAGCATTAATTGATATAGCAGCATTTACTGATGAGCGTGGACTAAAAGTCGCACTTCAAGGATTGAAACTAATCATTCCTAAAGAGCTTCAATTCACCGCTGATCGTTTATTGGAAACACCTGGAAGAGTAAGTACCTCTGATAATGATATCAACGCTATACGCAACATGGGCATGGTCCCAGAAGGCTATACCGTAAATCATTATCTTACTGATACGGATGCGTGGTTCATCAAGACAGATTGTCCAAACGGTTTTAAAATGTTTAACCGTTCGCCAATCAAGACTTCGATGGAAGCGGATTTCGATACCGGTAATGTAAGATACAAGGCTCGCGAAAGATATTCGTTTGGGTGGTCTGACCCCCGAGCAGTCTTTGGCAGTCCCGGAGCATAATAAGCTAAATATGGAACCCCGCCGGGGGTTTCTTCCTCAACCCGGCACCTTTTTTCTTTATTTTTTCCCCATTTAGCAGTAGTATAAACCCTTACCTAGGATTTTATATTTACCTGTCGACTGACCTAGCAGACAAAGCCAAAAGACGATGGGATTATTAAGGAGACTTAATTATGGCAAATTCAACTTTTAATGGACCAGTTCGGTCCGAGAATGGTTTTAAAACCATTGATATAACTTCAAGCACAGGAGCGATTACTGATGGAATGGTTATTAACGCCGACGGTAATATTTTTACTGATGCGGGCGAGCACATTAAATACACACAGGCAACAGGATACGGCCCCGCTGACTTAATAGTTGGTAAAGGCGGCAGTCAATCAAACACTGTTGATCCTTATGCAGAAAGTTCAACAGAGTTGTTTCAACTAGGTTCTACTTTAATTTACGGCAATAATGTTTATCGTTATATGCAGAATGGCGGAACAGCAGTTACTGCTGGTAAGCTAGTACAACACGCAGCAGCCGTTGCTCATCATACAAATATGACAGCAACCGCAGCAGTGGCAGCAGGAGAAACTGCAATTTCTGTTGAAACTAATGGTACTGATATGACACTTAATCAATACGCAGGTGGTTATCTGTGGGTTAACGATGTTAATGGTGAAGGTCAAATGCTTAGAGTAAAATCTAATCCAGCACACGATCATTCAGCCGATCCTTCAGTAGTAATTACTTGTTATGATGATCTAGCAACTGCTTTAACAACCAGTTCAGAATTATCATTAATTGCTAATCCAAACACAGGCTTAATTGTTGCACCAGCAGCAGAAACAGGTGCAATTATGGGCGCTACTGTTATGGATACAACAGCCAGTTACTATGCTTGGTTCACTGTTAAAGGTCCAGCATCACTATTGACTGTAGGAACTTTAGTTGTAGGTAATGTAGCAGTTCGTTCAGGTGGTACAGCAGGGGGAGTTGCACCAGCAACCGATAACATCCTAACGGAAATTGGCGATGTTATGGCTGTAAGAGCATCTACTGAGTATTCATTGATTAATATGAATATAGGCTAACTAGGAGTAAATTATGGCTGATGCAGTCACAAGTCAAAAACTTATAGATACTGACAGGAAGCTAGTTTATAAATTTACTAATATCTCCGATGGGTCAGGAGAAGCGTCTGTTGCTAAAATAGATGTCTCAGGCCTTAATACTAATGATGCAGGCACGGCTTGTTCACGAGTTGTCCTTACGCAAATTTGGTATGACATCGGAGGTTTTAGGGTTGCTATTGAATGGAACGCTTCAACAAATGTTGTTGCACTTGTCCTTGGTGGAAGTGCCGCAGTAGGAGTCTCTTCGGGTCATTATGACTTTAGAGAATGGGGTGGTATTACCAATAATGCAGGAAGTGGTATAAACGGAGATGTTGATTTAACAACTCACGGGCATACAGCACATGACCATTACACAATAGTAGCGGAATTTAGAAAAAGCTATTAATTAGGAGAATAGAATGCCAGGACTAGGAAGAAAAAGAGAAATGATACGAGAAGGCCAAGACTGGACTCAAGAAGGCACCAATTACACAGGTAGCGGAAAGTCTAAAAAAGTACAAGGGCTTATGGGCGGAGGAACAGCTAAACCTATGATGGGTTATTCAAAAGGCGGAATCACCGGCTACAAGAAAAAAGACCGTAGGCCGTAGTCATGGCGACTTCAGGGACAACAGCGTTTGACCTGAACGTTGATGAATTAATTGAAGAAGCCTTTGAGCGTTGTGGCTTAGAGCTAAGAACCGGATACGATTTACAGACTGCTAGAAGGTCTCTGAACCTTATGTTTGCTGAATGGGCTAATCGTGGACTTAACCTTTGGCTTATTGTTGAAAGAACAGAAGCCTTGGTTGAAGGAACAACAAGCTATGACCTAGATGCAGATTTAGTTAATGTTTTGTCTTCGGTCATTCGTCGCACTAACGGAAGCACAACAACGGATTACCAAGTCAATAGGATTAGTCGAAGCGACTATCATTATCTTCCTAACAAAGACACAAAGTCTAGGTCCACTCAGTTTTATTTGGAAAGAAGCGCAACACCTAAACTGTTCCTGTACCCCGCACCAGAAAACTCAACTGACGTTTTTAGATATTATGCGTTGACACGCATACAAGATGCTGGGGTCTATACCAACACACTAGAGATAACCTTTGAGTTTCTTCCCGCAATGACAGCAGGGCTTGCATACTATATAGCGGTTAAACGAGCCCCAGATAGGGTTGCTTTGCTTAAACCAATGTATGACGAAGAATGGGAACGAGCCGCTTCTGAGAACATAGACACAGTAAGTTCTAGGTTTCTCCCAGCCAGAACAATTATTTAGACATGTCTTTTGCAAGCGGCAAAAAGGCATGGGGTATCTGCGATATTTCAGGTTTTCGTTATCGTTTACGAGATATGCGAAAGACCTGGGACGGTTTTTTAGTGGGCCCAGATCAATGGGAACCCAAACACCCTCAACTTACCCCTCCTCGTTTTGCAGCCGACCCCGAGGCCTTACGAGACCCGAGACCTGCAAGGATAGAGCCTGTTGCAGAGGCGTTGTTGACCAACAATCCGTTTCTATCAACTAGCGGAAGTGCGGTTATTAAAGTGTTTGAAGATGACCACGGTCGAAGTACGGGGGACAAAGTTCGATTTAGAGGAGCAGAAGCATTTGACGGTTTTACTGTCGCAACACTAACGGACCCAGATTCTTATGCCATTACGAAAGTGGACGCTGACACCTATACTTTTTCAGCGGTTGCTGGAACAGGGACCACGGGCACAAGAGGCGGAGGAGTCTTTGCTTCAGTGGGTCCAGCACAAGCATTACTGCCTTTAAGCCCTTTTAGAACAGAAGCCTCTGGAGCAAACGCTGTGATTCTTGTAACTGAGTTTAAACATGTTAGAACCACAGGGGACACTGTTCGTTTCCGAGAGACGGCTGCTTTCGATGGAATCACAACAACCGTGCTTGAAAGTGCAAATGGGTATACAATAACTGTTGTGGACGCAAACGAATATAAATTTACTTCAACAGGGACCGCTACAACCGGAGACATTACCGGCGGCGGATTTACAGTAACAGCAGGACCAACATCGTGAGTTTTACATACAGTGGACTAAAGACAGCTATCCAAAATTATATGGATAATACAGAGAGCACTTTTACAAGTACCCTCGATACGTTTATCCAACAGGCGGAAAACCGGGTTTTTAATTCAATTGAGCTTAATGTTTTTCGTAAAAATGTTACGGGAACAGCTACTTCTGGGAACCAGTATCTAGCAACCCCTTCGGATTATATTTCCCCACTAAGTTTGTCCGTATTAGACAGTAGTAGTAATTATACTTTTTTATTACTAAAGCACCCTAGTTTCATGCGGAACTACACACAAGCCGCTTCAACGACGGGGGTGCCTAAATATTACGCCCAGTTTGATGATGACACTTTTATATTAGGTCCGACACCTAACGCTAACCTAACTTTTGAACTGCATTATCTGTATCAACCCGCATCATTGACTACTACTGGAGACAGTGGAACAACCTGGGTTTCAAAGAACGCACCTGATTTGCTGCTATATGGTTCTTTAGTCGAGGCCAGTATTTTTATGAAGCAAGACCCTAGTGAAACCGCTTTGTTTGAGCAGCGTTTCCAGGAAAACCTTATTAGACTAACTACCTTAATGGAAGGCAGAGCGACTCGTGACGAGAATCGTTTTGACAGACAACGGGTTATGACAACACCACCTCAACAACAATAATTTTTGACAACTGAAAACACAAAGCTGGGGGGCAAAAAGATCGCTATTGTCGCTATGGGCAAGAGCCAGCTAGACTATCATTTATCCATTAGCCACAGCCAAGAATACGACGAGGTTTGGGCAATAGGCTCAATGTGCGCCGTTGTTAAGGCCGATAGAGCTTTTGTTATGGACCCAGCAACAAGGTTTTTCGATACTTTTGACGCTGGTCCACAGACGCAAGTTATGCGCAAAACCTTGCCCAGACTAGATATTCCGATCTATTCTTGTATAAAAGACAACAGGGTTCCTGGCATTGTTCTTTTTCCACTAGAAGAGGTTATTAAAGCCACAGGATGTTCTTATTTTAACAACTCCATTGCCTATGCTATAGCCTTTGCTTTATACCATCGGGTTGGAGCAATAAATATATTTGGTGCAGATTTTACTTATAAAACGAATGTGCATTTTGGCGAGATGGGAAGAGCCTGCTGTGAGTTTTGGTTGTCTAAGTGCTTAAGTCAAAAAATAGATGTCTCGGTTGCACCCACCTCTTCCTTATTAGATACTAATGTAGCCATAGAAGAAAAGTTATATGGATACCATAGATTGGAAAACCCACCTGTGGTATATTTAGAACAAGGCGAGTTAAATGTTGGAAACCTTTCAGATGTTTTGGAGGAGAAAGTTCCTTCAGGTGTGTCGGGAAGAAAAGACATTGGTCCGCCAGAACCAGAGAAATACTGATGCAAACAGACGAATTTAAAATTTCAATCGGTAACTTGGGTGTAAAAACAACACATGGTAGAGGTCATACAGTAGAAGAAGTTGCTGAAATGGCTACTAATAGATTGGTTTCGGTGGCTGACACAGCTCCCGATCAAATCAAGGCGCAAGCCCATGCCTTTAAAAATTTGTGTCACCAGGTTATTGTTTATTATATGCAAGAGGCCATTAAAAACCACATGTGTACGATAGGCAATCAATTAGAACAGCAAGGTCATAAAGATCTTGCAAATATTATTAGGAGACTATAATGGCTATAACTCAGGCAATGTGTACTTCTTTTAAGAAAGAACTCTTAGAAGCAAAGCATAATTTTTTACTTTCTGGAGGCAATACCTTCAACTTAGCTCTGTATACCAGTTCAGCTACAATGTCTGCTGCCACAACAGCCTACAGTACAAATCAAGAAGTATCAGGAACAAACTACACTGCAAAAGGTTCAGCTTTAACCAGAATCGACCCGACTACATCAGGCACTACTGCATTTACAGACTTTGCTGACCTAACTTTTGGCACAGCAACAGTCACTGCAAGAGGTTGCATGATTTTCAATGACACAGCTACTGGGGATCCATCAGTTGCGGTTTTTGATTTTGGTGGAGACAAGACAAGCACAGCAGGTAGCTTTACGATTACATTCCCAGCCGCAGACGCAAGTAACGCTGTTATTAGAATAGCGTAGCTGAGTCATGGCTACTGGTTGGGGTCGCGATACTTGGGGATCAGGTACATGGGGCACTACGAGTGTCGCTGTAGCGATCACGAATGTTG
>Ga0209337_1001554_pt1 | contig 17349 bp, 25 predicted proteins | sample LinPmetageLP53_FD_184044 | JGI IMG/M metagenome (GOLD analysis project Ga0209337, IMG submission 184044) | Marine viral communities from the Pacific Ocean - LP-53 (SPAdes) (version 2) | ecosystem: Environmental > Aquatic > Marine > Oceanic | place: Pacific Ocean | collected 2010-02-08 | reverse complement strand
TTAAAAAAATTAATAGAGCAAGAAACATTGAATGTTAAATTGCAACTAGTACAAGAACATTTGCAATTAGCAAAAGAAGAGTTTTCTCAAAAACAAAAAGATCTTAATACAATAAATATTTCAAGTGTTTTATCAGAACAAGTTGATGCATCAGGTGAATGGCCAGCACCAGCTAATAAAGCTCAGAAGTTTTTTAAAAATCTTAAAGTTAAAGGAATTCCAGTAACAGAACGATTTCCTGGGGCAAATGCTAATTATGAAGTAACAATAGACATAGATCCGTCAACACTTAAAAATAGTAAACAAACAAAGATTTATAAAAATTTATTTCGATTTTATAAGGATGGATCTGTATATGATTATAATTTAATGAAAACAATTGGTTATTCGTATGATGGTAATAAAATAAGTTTATTAGCAAAAAATCCAGATGCAATAATTTCAACGGCAACTGCAGACAATGTGTTGGCTACTATAGACTCTAACGGTAAATTTAATCAGATTGTAGAGCCAGTAGATGTAGATCCTGGAGCTAAATATAAATCATGGCTTGATCCACTTCAACAAATATTAGATTATGCAGGATTAATTCCATATGTTGGAGATGCTCTAGATGCAATTAATGCATGTATTTATTTTTGGCGAGGTAGATATTTTGAAGGATTTTTATCACTTATAGCTATAATACCAATAGTAGGAAGTATACTTAGCCTAGGTGTTAAAACTGCATTAAAAGCAGGAGGAAAAAGTTTAACAAAATTAGGAGCAACTAGTTTAATTAAACGTTGGTGGTTAAAGGGTGATACGAAAGCTATAGGAGAATTAGGAGAACTATTACTCAAAAATGGTGTGTCTGTTAATCAAATGTCTGCTATATCAACTGGTATGGCTACGTCGGGAAAAAAGTTAAATGTATTTTCGCGTGGAATCAAAAAGTCATTTGGAGATGGATCTATAGTTAAAAATGTAGATAACGCAGGGGAATCATTAGTTGGAGCAGGAAAATCAATTGATAAAGCAATAGCAACTAATAAAGCTGCTAAAGCAACAAAAGCTGTCGGAGATCAAGTTGCAAAAACAGGATTTAAACTATTTAAAACTCCAAAAGCAATTTTAAATGGATTAACATTTAACCTTCTTCCTCGTATAAAAAAACTTCCTTTCTATCCTACTAAAAAATTAGCAAAAATGGCTGCAGCAACAGAAAGTAGATTCATTAAACAATCAATGAAACAACCGAGTCAATTAGGATTGCTAACAAAGTTTGGAGGTAAAGAACAAAGACAAGCAGTTCGAACTCAACTAAGTAAACAAATAGATGAATTAGATCCAAAAAGACAAGATGCAATATTTAACGTTTTAATAGATAATCCTAAATTAACAAAATACTTTCCAGATCAAACTGTGCGTGGAACTGATTTTAATTCATTGTTGCAATCTGCAGATGGCACTACAGAATTTTTTACACAATTAAGAAAAGTAGATAAAAAATTAGCTGGCAATTTAGCTGAAACATTGATAGATCAATCAATAAAGAGTGAAAATTTAATTTGGAGTGCATATAAAAGTAGTACCGCAAATAAAGTTATAAGTGGTGCATTTGGTAGAGGTATACAATTACAATTTGCTAAAAATATAGATATTATATATGATGAAATGCAATTAGCAGGTGCAGGAATGGGATTTGAAAATCCAGAACAATTAAAGGAGTATGGAATTGTACCATTTACAAAGTGGTCAATACAATCTGCTATGCCAGGATCATATGCATATGGAGCTAAACAATTAGAAGCTGTTGGTGAAATGGGGAAATCAGCTAAGGAGGCTGTAGCTAGTGGTTTAGGTGCATTTGGAATCCAATTAGATACTTTAAACGAATATCCACCTATTGGTGCAGAAGAATATACATATCAGGAAGATAACAACTAATGTTAAACGAATTTGAAACACAGAGCACACTAAATCCTAAACTATGGGAAGGTGATCGTCTTAAAAAAGGACTAAGACATAAATTTCTTCGAATTGCAAAAGCATTCTTTGAATTTTTAGATATTGATGAAGTTCCAGTATTAGACGTAATACTAATAGGAAGTAATGCAAATTATAATTGGACTGCTAAATCTGATATAGATCTACATATAATTATTGATCATCGAGCAGTTGGTAATAATGTGCATTTAGTTAAAAATTACATGATGGCTAAAAAAAGCATATGGTTTAATAATTATCCATTAACATATAAAGGAATGGATATAGAATTATATGCACAAGATTCAAACACACAACTTCATTCTTCAGTAGGACAATATTCATTGATGCAAGACAAATGGTTGAAAAAACCTAATGCTGATGTAATATCTATAGATGATGAAATTATAGAAGCAAAAGCAGCTCCATTAGAATATGAGATAAACAATTTAGATAAAGACGATCCGCAATTAGAATATAAATTAAAAACTATATTAAGTCGTTTATATAAAATGCGTAAAACTGGATTGGAAGCAGAAGGAGAATATTCTGCAGAAAATTTAGCTTTTAAAAAACTTCGTAATGAAGGATTACTCGCTCATATTAAACAACTAAGTAAAGAGATAACAATGAATCAACTTCGAGTAGAAGCCGTTGTAGAAGAACAGTATGATACCGTAGTAGATGAGTTAGCAGCCCATATAACAAAACGTAAACTATTAGACGGTGAAGGATGGCAACGTGTAATGAAATATACAGATGCTGTTGCAGATTCAGAAGGTCAATTGAAACATCCAGGTAAATGCACCATGATACCTAGTGGTAACATAACAATGAACAATGTTAACTACAAAGTTTTAGGTATTGATGATACTGGTGATACTAAAATGATGCATCCAGACAATGATTATGGATATCCGGGAGGACAAGTATTTGAAATACCAGTTACTCCAGAACAAAACACATTGTTAAAAAAATTAAGAATACGTCTCCATGACATGAACGTAATGACTGAACAAGACTTTGCTGGACCATTTGGTAAAGAACACAATTATGCAGACTATGGTGGCCCATGGGGAACAGGACATCATCACAAGACTGATTTTAAGAAAGGACCAGGTAAGACACCTACAAAAGGTATTGGTTCGGGTCGTAGTCAGGAATTGGCTAATATGTTAAAACAAACGGGATATAAAAAATGATGAAACTAAAAAATATATTAAAAGGTTGGGAACAGTCAACTGCTCCTAAACGATGGAGTCGTTCTTATTTATCAAAAAATGGACTTACTGAGTTTGAACAACTAGGTGGTAAAGACACTGTTAGTGAAGATAAACATTCCGAAAAGGATAAGTCAATACCATCTGATTTAAAATTACCACAAGGTCAAAAAATAATATTACATGCTGAAAGTGATGAATATGATAGAGGACTAATAGTAACATGGAAGAAATCTGGAGGGTATGATGTTCAATATTGGTATAAAGATCCAACAAATATAGTACCTGCAGAATTAAAAGGTGATGGTAAGTCATTTGATGATTCAGTAAAAAAAGTACATTTAGGATTTCATCCGGAATTAGGCGATAAAGAAAAATAACGTTTAATAAAATTCCAGAATCTTTACTAAGTAAATATTTATTAATATATGAAAACATTAAAAACATTACTGAAAGATACTATTCTAGAAGGAAGGTTATCTGATTGGCCAGGATATAATACTCCTATTGCATTAAAGAACGATAAACAAACTAAGAAAAAAAAGCCAGAAGACGCTATCACTGAGTTAGATTTTAATACAAAAAATAGAAATTTAACTATTAAAGAGTATAGCTACGGACCAATTAATCCAGATGACGAAAAAGGCTCAAAGTCTTTTTGGGAAGATAAAGCAGAACTTTGGAATACTACTCCAGAAGCTGCAAAACAATCAACATGTTCAAATTGTGGTGCATTTGATCAAAAAAAATCTACATTAGCTAAAATTGAAAAAGCTATAGGGGATGATGGTAAAACAGTAGTAAAAAATGCAAATATTGGATTTTGTGAATTCTTTTGGTTTAAATGTGCTGGAGCAAGAAGTTGTGATGCGTGGGTTGGAGGAGGCCCTATAACATGAAGTCAAAAGGATTAGGTGATGATATAAAAAAAATTACATCAGCAACACGATTAGACAAATTGTCTGAGCGAATTGCAAAGATACTAGATGAAGATTGTGGATGTGATAAGCGCCAAGATTGGTTGAATGAAAAAACAAAGAATTGGTCTATTTATAAGGGAAAAAAATGAAAGAATTAGAAGAAGATTGTGGTTGTGGACACGAAGAACGTGAAGGCAAAATGGCAAAATATTCTGCTATAGAATGTGCTGAAGATGCAATGGATATAGCTAATATGATTCAAGAAACTGATGATTTACCAGAATGGTTAGAAGCTAAAATAACATTGGCTTCTGATTATATGAATAAAGTAAAAGACTATATGACTCATTATGTAAGAGGTGCAGAATCAAGACCTATGCATAACAAAGCTACTGATATGACTTTAAAAGGAGTATTGAAAGGCGCGTTGAAAGGCAAATAATGTCAAATTACGAAAAAATAACAGCCAACGAATTTGTGCAATGGCTTAAAGGATATTTAGAAGCGGTAGATGCTACTAATATTACGTATAAAGAATATGAAAAAATAATGGAAAAATTAGTTTCTGTTAAGCCAAAGGAAGATGAATAATGAAATTGATGAGTATTTTAACGGAAGCAAAGCAACAAGACTTTAAACGACTTCCTTTGGCATATAAATTGTCTGCATTGAATCCAGTTATTGATACTGCTACAATGGAAGAACATTATAAAAAACACTTCAAAGGATATACTGATAAATTTAATGCTGCATGTAAAGAGTTTAAATATTCATCAGATAAACATGGATTATTAGAACGAGCTATAGACATATGCAAAAAACATTATAAAAAAGATGCTATTAGAAACAATGGCGGAGGATATATAAATCATTTATTATATTTTGAAAATATGACTCCTGATTATAAAGCACCAAGTGTAAAGTTAATGGCAATGATTAATGATTCATTCGGTAGTTTCACTGAATTTAAAGAAGAATTTAAACAATCAGGATTAGATCAATTTGGATCTGGATGGGTTTGGTTGTGTGCTAACAATGGAAAGTTAGATATCAAAAGCACTGCTAATCAAGATAATCCAGCTTTTGAGCCAGGAATGGGAAGTACACCTATATTAGGGATGGACGTTTGGGAACATGCATATTACTTAAAACATCGAAGTAAACGTGGTTCTTATATCAATGACTTTTTTCGTGTTGTTGATTGGAAAGTAGTAGAGGAAAGATTGTGATTAAATTAAAATCATTATTATCAGAAAAATTTGTATCTAAAGCTCAACAGAAATATATGTTTGCAACTAATCCAACAGTTGCAAAAAAGTTAGCTAGCAAAATGACTGATCAAGATTATAAAGAATTACCTGATAAAGTTGACGAAGATTCATTAAATGAAAAAGGTACCCGTTGTTGGAAAGGATATAAAAAGAAGGGCATGAAAACCATGTTCGGAAAGCGTGTTCCTAATTGTGTAAAGCAAGAAGCAAAACTTCCTGACGATGGATTTTCAGAAAAAGATCAAATGCTCATGTATGAAGATGAGATTGAAGAAGATTTAAGATCTTGGTTTGGTAAGGGTGCAAAAGGTAGTTCATCTGGTGGCGGATGGGATCGTTACAATACCAAAGGAGAAAAAATTGGTAAGTGTGGCGATAGAAAGAAAGGCGAAGGTAAACCAAAATGCCTTTCAAAAAAAGCTGCGGCTAGTATGTCTAAAGAAGAAAGAGGTGCTGCAGTTCGTAAAAAACGAAGAGAAGATCCAAAGAAAAATCGACGTGGTAAAGCTAAAAATGTTTCTAGTACAACAAAAAAAGAATCTGTTTTAGATGAAAAATCAAAAACAAAAAAGCGAGATGCGTGTTACCATAAAGTTAAAGCCAGATACAAAGTATGGCCTAGTGCATATGCATCAGGAGCATTAGTTCAATGCAGAGAAAAGGGTGCAGCTAATTGGGGCAATAAGTCAAAAAAGTAAAATGATTAAATTAAAACACATATTAACTGAAGCTATTATTGGTAATTCAATTAAATGTGATAACTGTGGATGGTCTTGGAAAATAAAAGATGGTGGTGATGATTTATATATATGTCATAAATGCGGCCATGATAATACTCCACAATTAAAAGAAGATCCTAAAAAGGGAACTGGTAAGAAACCGAAAGGGTCTAGTCGTCGTTTATATACAGATGAAAATCCAAATGACACTGTGTCGGTTAAGTTTAAAACTAAACAAGATGTTGTTGACACTTTAAATAAATCTAGTTTTAAAAACAAATCTCATAAACGCCAATCACAAATTATAAATCTTATACATCAAAGATTACGTGTAGCAGTTGATCGTACAAAAGATCCTAAAAAGAAAAAACGTTTACGTTCTGCATTTGAATATATTAAAAAGAAGAAAGCTGCTTCTAAAGAGAAAACTCAAAGAATGAGAAAATCTGAAAGCATTGCGCCTAATCATGATGGTAAAGCAGCACCATATGGATCTGGATATAAAAAAGTAAAAGAAACAATAAGTGGGACTCCAGCTTCTTCAGGATTTGGTAATCCAAGTAGCAATAGATATCGTGCTATAGAAAAACGAGGAGATAAATATTATTATAGACAAGATAACCCATTTTCTCCAGGTATAACACAAGAATTTGGACCATATAAGACTAAAGCTGCAGCTAAAAGAAAAATGGGTACATTCCCTCCAGGCCTTAATTACAGAGATGTAACAGAAAATTTTGCTGATAAAAAAGTTAAAGGAAAAAGCAGACCAGGTAGAGTTAAACGCTCTGGTGCTAGTTGTAAAGGCTCTGTAAGTAGTTTACGGGCCAAAGCTAAAAAATATGGTGGTGAACGAGGCAAAATGTACCATTGGTGTGCTAATATGAAAGCAGGAAAGAAATGATACGACTTAGTAATATATTAAATGAATCAATTATCGCTACTGGTAGTTTTCTTAAGTTAATGAAACAATTTGAAAACTCAGTAATGTCAGGATGGAACAGTAAAAAGAAATTATGGTATCCACATAAGAGTGTAGAAGGCGGAGCAAAAACTATTGCATATGGCCATAAGATACGATCAGGAGAAGATTTTAGCAAAGGTATTACAGAAAAATATGCAACAAGTCTTTTAATAAAAGATATAGATAAAGCAATATATAAAATTAAAAATGTATTGAGTATTGACATTGACTCTTTACCAAGATATGTACGACAAGCATTAGTTAATGCAATGTTTCGTGGGGAATTAAAAAGCACACATAAAACTGTAAACTTAATGAACCAAAATAAATGGCAAGAAGCTGCTAAAGAATATATCAACCACAATGAATATAAAAAAGGCGATACAGGTGTTAAAGAACGAATGGGTTGGAATTATGGTAAATTTAAATACTATGCTGACAGTCTTAAGGTATATATAGTTCAAGACGGTGACACGTTATCATCAATTGCAGCAAAGCAACCAAAAGGTATAACAATGTTAACTATTGCCAAAGCAAATGGAATAAACATAGATACACCTATTAAACCTGGCCAGAAACTTAAACTTAAATAATATTTGGTTATTTCTAATATATTTATTATTATATTAATATGTATACAGGCAGTTATAAAACAATGAATTACGTAGAACAATTATTTATTCGTTCCATTGATCAGATGAAAACTGATAATTGGGAATGGCCAGATAGATGGGATATTACACGTAAAAATAAGTTTCTGTCAGAATCATTGCAATATGCAGAAGAGTTAGAGTTATATGAACAATGTGCAATTATAAGAGATGTCCAAGAAACAATCAACTAAACGAGGAACGTGGGAATTAATACTCCACAACGATCAAACAGTTAGTTTCGATCATGTTATAACATGTTTAGTTGAAATCTGTGGTCACAATGAATATCAAGCAAATCAATGTGCTTTATTAACACATAATACAAAACGATGTTCCATTGTTGTAGACAAGTATAACATATGTTCTAACATAAAAGATCATTTAATAGAAGCTGGCTTAACAGTTACAATGAAAAAACAAAAACGAAATGTTTAAATATTTAAGAAAAATACGAATAGGACTTCTTCATGCCAAGTATCACCGAACATTAAAGAAGGCACAGATTGCAAGAAAACAACAGGATATCGTAAAATTTAAAAAATATATATACCGAGCTGAAGATGCTTGGAAACGAATAGTTATATTAACAAATAAAAATAAACCAATCGATGGGTAAGAAAGCAGCACACTCTGGTGAGTCACCAAAAGACAGATCCGTAAATTTAATGGACAAGTTCATAACAAGAAATGAACGTAGAAATAAACATACCGAACAATTACCAGGTCGACGAAAGGATCCAAATGTTCCATTTCACTTATGGCCACTAAAAGATCAGATTGAACATGTAGAAAATAGAACAGGAGCTGATCAATTCAATGATTTATACCCAGTATATTCATATTGGATAGACAAAGTTCAAACTCGTACTGGAGTGTATTCTAGAACATTTAACGATTTAACATCTAATTTACAAGTAGAATTACAAGATTTATATAAAACTAAAACGTCGGTACGAGATGCTGTAGAATTTTTAAAGAAACATAAAGTATATTAATGAGTGAATATAAGTATGTATATGGTCAAGGTCGAACTGCGTTAAATGTCCCTGAAACAGACATTCGATATGCAATGGAAAACACAAAGTCCAATGCTGCTGCAGCTCGCTTCTTAAAAATATCATTTACTTCATATAAAAAATATGCTAAGATGTATACTGATCGAGAGTCTGGTAAAACATTGTATGAGCTTCATAAAAATCAATTTGGTGTTGGAATACCAAAAGATGTAGTAAAAGCCAATAAAGGAATATATTCTATAGACAATATATTAACAGGTAAACATCCCAAGTATCCCATATGGAAGCTTCGCAATAGACTTTTAGCATTAGCAATACTTCCAGAGTCATGTAACAGTTGTGGGTATGCAGAGCGTCGAATAACTGACGATACTGTACCACTTCGTTTAGATCATATGGATGGTGATATAACCAATCATTGCATAGAAAATTTACAGATGCTTTGTATTAATTGTTACTATCAACAAAGTGGAAATCCTTATAATCAAGACAAGGAACGATACTGGAACTATAATTTACTTGAGTGATATTTATTAGTGTACTATGATGAAGCTCAGTAACATATTAAAAGAACAAAAAGCTATTAGCTTATCTCAACAAAAAGTTAATAATAACATAAATAAGTTATTACAAGAACAAAGTAAAAATAATTTAAATGAAAATTGGATTGACAATATCCAATATATTGCAGATTTTGCAGGCTTTATACCAGTATATGGTGATATTATAGATGCTATCAATGCAATAGTTTATTTTATTCGAGGAAAATTCTTTGAAGGTGTTTTATCAATCATAGCTATAATACCAGGAGTAGGATCAGTAATTGCATTACCGTTTAAAGCTCTATTTAAAACATTAGGTGTTGCATTTAAACCAGTAATGAAAATAGGCGCTGGAATGTTAGCAAAAGGCCAAGGAAAAGCATTTGCAAAAACATTTACAGACTTTTGTATTAAACAAGGAAAAACAAAAGAATTAAAATCAGTCATTGATATAGTTAAAAAACATAACAATACAATACTAACTTTCTTGAAACCATTAACATCAAAATTTGATGCGCTACATAATTTTAATCATATACTTATACCAAATGCTATAGAAAAATCAATTCAAAAAATGGCTAAAACTGGGTCTAAGAATACAAAAGGATTAGTAGATTTTTTTACTGAACTTGGATCTACGCCTGCTAAAAAAATAAAATCTATATCAAGTGATGTTCCAGATCAATTAAAGATTAAAGGAGTTCCAGCTGATCTTGTAAAACAAACACCATTCCAACCAAAAGTTGGTGATGCTAGTGTTATAAGTACATATGCTGATAAAACAGGAAACCCATCAGCATGGATTGCATCACCAAAAATTGGTAGTAATCTAGATAAATCTCAAATCGTCTTAAAACGAAAATCTGGTACCAATGAGATATCCATGATAACAGATGTCTCAGCACAACCACCAGGTTATTTTAAAGAAGCAATGGGAAAACTATCTGCAGAGTTACCAAATCATAAATTATTTGAAGGAGAAAGTATTTCAACTGATGGTATAATAATGTGGAGTAAATTTCGTAAGAATGGATATAAAGCAACAAAGGAAACATTTACTGTACCTGTTAGTACCGTAGGAACTAAGATTAAATTTGACGAATTAATTCCTAGTACCGATAAATTTCCAAATGCAAGATTTAGTGAACAAGGCTCAGCTGAAACAGCTATGGAGTTAGTTAAAACTGAATTAACAAAATTAAATTTACCTAATGCTAAGGTCAAGATAAAAAAATCAAAGGGTATACCTGGGGTTCCAGGCATTCCTGGGCAATTTAAAAGTAGACCAGGAATACCACCATCATTTCAATTAATGATTACATTACCTAAATTACAATCAACATCGAGATCTATAAAATATTACACAACAATTGCTGGAACTAAAGCCGTAGCTAAAACAGCACAACTTGTTACTAAAGAAGATGATATAAAATGAAATCATTAAAGCGTATAATTATAGAAGGTCGATATGATAGCTTAGTTACAAGGCTATCAAATAAACTGCTAAATGTAGTTAAAAATAGTTACTCCTCTACACAGTCTACAGACGGAAAATTTGCAGGTCATAAAATATATTATACAGAAAATGAAACTGTACCAAATATAGTTGCAGCAGATGATAGTGGCCGAGATTTACAACCGGAGATATATTTCGAAGAAGTGGAAGCTCCCAATATTCCCTTAGAATTTTATTTAAGTCTTAAAGTTCAATGGGTAGAAGGTCTCGATGATTATCGTGTAGGAGGAGATGCATTTAATGACTCGGCTAAAGATCCTTCTAAAGTTGATAGTCCACCACTCATAGAAATTAGATTTGAAATTGATCCTGTTGAATATCCAGATATACTTTCAGAAGTTTCCATGAATCTAAAAGATGTTTTACGACATGAAATAGAACATACAACACAAAGTGGTTGGAATGTTATGCAATCAAAATATTTGAGATCAGATGCTGCTCGTAGAGAGAAAATTGATAGTGGGGACATTGATAAATATCAATATTTCTTATTACAAAAAGAACAGCCAGCAATGATACAAGGATTATATACTAGAGCAAAGAAAGAGCGTAAGCCTTTTGCATTAGTAGTTAATACTTATCTAGACATATGGGTTAACAATGGCACCATGACTGCCGAACAAAAAGAAATAATATTAAAGCGTTGGAGAACAATGCTACCTAAACTAGGAATAAGACAGGAATTATAATATGGAAGAAACAACAATTTGCGAAGCGTGTGGATTATCAATGATGAAAGATATACGAGAAGGAATACTCGGAGAATCATTAACTGAAGCAGAATATAAAGGACGAAAAGTTACATTAAATAAACCAACGCGTGGTGACGTTAAAAAGTTTAAAGTATATGTAAAAAATCCTAAAGGCAATGTAATTAAAGTTAACTTTGGACACGGAGGTACTTCAGCAAAGAAAGCTGGACAAAAAACAATGCGAATACGAAAGAATAATCCTAAAGCCAGAAAGTCTTTCCGAGCTAGACATAAATGCCATCAGAAGAAAGATAAAACAACAGCAGGGTATTGGTCATGCAAAAAATGGTAGAACCAGATGATTGGGATGATTGGTATCCCGATACATTGTTATAAAAAATAAAAAGTTATGGGATTTCATAAAAGATATATAAGCAAACAAGTAATTATATCGGCATTTAAGGAAAATGGTGCCGAAAGAGTATCAGATCTATATATTAAAAGTGATGCTATAACCACTGAACCAAATAGTCCTATATGTAAATATATTACTAAAATAATGCATTTAAATGAAACTCTTGAATACAAACATCATTTAATAAATGTATATATGATGCAATTATTAGAAGGATTATATCCGTTAAAATAATTTAAATTTTTCTTGGATAGTTGCAATTTTTTAACTATATTATTAGTATAATTATTAAATTAAAGCTATGAAAGAAAAGATTCAAGGAAGTATTGGAGAGTTAAATGGAAATTTATCAGTCTTTACATTTGATGGTAAAACCATTACACATTTGTTTAGACCAGATATGATTAAGAAAGCATATGAAAATGGTCAAGGATTAGAATTTAATGAAGATACTGGCAGAGGTAAACGTATTGAATTATCTAATGTAACTTCGGAAACTACAGTTGATGTCCCAAAAGCAAAAATTAAAGACAATGATCCGGTAATTGCATTTATTAAAAATGCACCATCAATTAAGCCAGCTAACTTAGAAATGTCAGATACTAAATGGAAGTATTTAATTAGATCGGTAGTTCGAGGTAAAAATATAATGATGGTAGGACCTGCAGGTTGTGGTAAAACTCAAGCAGCAAAGTCATTACCAGAAGCAACCAATCAACCATTCTTTTATTTTAATTTAGGTGCTACTCAAGATCCTAGATCAACTCTAATTGGTAATACCCATTTTAAAGATGGTGAGACATTGTTTGATAAGTCTCCGTTTGTTAAGGCACTAGAAACTGAGAATGCAATTATTTTATTAGATGAGTTATCGAGAGCACATCCAGAAGCATGGAATATATTAATGACTGTGTTGGATGAGGAACAAAGATATTTGAGATTAGACGAATCATTTGACTCTCCCGTAATTAATGTAGCTAAAGGGGTTTCATTTATAGCAACGGCTAATATTGGTACGGAATATACTTCTACTAGAGTATTAGATAGAGCTTTGATGGATCGATTTGAAATTATTGAAGTAGATATTTTAAGTTTAGAACAAGAATTATCATTGTTAGGTAACAGATACCAGAATTTGTCTGATGAACTATTACGATCGGTTGCAGATATTGCAGATGTAACTAGAAAAGAATGGAGATCTGAAGAAGGTAAACTATCCACAATGATATCAACTCGTATGACAGTTAGAATGTGTGAATTGTTATCAGATGGATTTGATCTAGCAGAAACTACTCAAGTAGCAGTGTTACCATTCTTTGATGCATCAGGAGGATCAGATTCAGAAAGAACCTTTGTAAAGCAAGTTATTCAAAAACATATGGCAACTGAAGACCAAGATATTTTTAATATAGATGAAAATAAATAATCAAGGAAAGTGATTTTTATAGTTTCTTGCTTGAACTATTATCAATTCCTATCAATTTATATGCGAAGAAGAACTATGTCAGCATTTGATTGGAGTCGAAAAGAGCCTTGATTTTTTAAAAACAAAATTAAAAAGATGACTAGAACTGAAATGATTGACAAAATTTTAAAAATAGCAGATGATAACTTTAAAACTAAAGAAAATTTTCTTGAATTAGCTAAAGAAAGTAGTTATCAATTAATGAGAAGATTAATTATTCTTAAAAAATCTAATAAAAAACAAAAATGAAAAATTTATTATCAAAAGCAGCAATGTTTATACCGGCATCATTATTTTTAATTCTTATGTCATGTAATAAAGAAGATGAGCAAACAGAACCTGAATTAGATTGCACTTGCAATGAGGTCACACAAATAATAACGTTTAATGGTCCAGGTGGAACATATCAGTTTGGTAACTACACAACAACAAATGTATGTTATGGTTACACTTATACTTATGAGTGGAGTAACTCACCAGGTGTTAGTCAAGGAGATTGTTTATAAACCAAAACAAAGAAGATGAGTAAGTTATTAATATTAATCATATTATGTTGTATAGGATGCAAGGCACCAGAAACATACCAGCAATTAGACTCAGTAATTCAAATTGTAAAATGTGATACAATCTGTATTGAGTCTGATCATATACATATTAACGAAGATCATATATGTGGCTACTTTGATGACATTAAAATTATAATTCGTGATACAATTAAAATAGAAATATAATAATATTTCTTGGATATCCAATTAATTTTTCATATATTATATATATAAAAGATAAAGATATGAGTGTATTTAAATATTCAAGTAATGCTTCTTCCTGGTGGTTAGGAGATGATTTTGATAATGATTTTGTAAACAACGATAATAAATTAGATTTTACAAAATTGGCATCAACGCAAAGGGCAATTGGTAACTTCGTAAATATTGTTACGGGTCAACAGATTCCAGTAGAATTTCAAAGCAATGGTAATAGTTATACTGATGGCACAACAGTTGTAATTGGTACAAAACTCGAAGGCAAAGACTTTGATCCTACAGTTGGCTTAGCTCTCCATGAAGGATCGCATATTGCTCATACTAATTTTGATCTATTGAAGAATTTTTCAACCAATATTTCATTGCATGGTGTTAATCCAAATTTTGATATGACTCAACGAACTGAGAAAATTATTAAAGATTTATTAAATTGGATTGAAGATCGTCGAATTGACTATTTAATATACAAAACGGCTCCTGGGTATCGAATGTATTATGAATCAATGTATAAGAAATATTTTTGTGATAAAGCAATTGATAAAGCATTGAAAGATAAACGTAAATGTAACGAGACGTTAGATGATTATTTCTTTCATATTATTAATTTTACTAATCCTAATCGAGACTTAACTCAATTAGAATTATTGCAAGAAATTTGGAATATTATTGATTTAAAAAATATTTCTAGATTGCAATCAACTAATGAAGCGTTAGAAGTAGCGTGTGAAATATACAAAAGATTGTCTAGTCATTTAGAAAAGAATGAAGAATCAGCTGATGATACTGACAATGATTCAGAAAATAAATCTTCTGCAGATGGTGAAGAAAATGAATCGAGTGGAGAGAGTGGAGAGAGTGGAGAGGAAGCAGAGGATGATAGTGAAGACAATTCGTTATCACCAAGACAACAAAAGATGTTAGATAATGCAATTGACAAACAAAGAAAGTTTTTAAATGGCGAACAAAAGAAATCAGGACGATTATCTAAAGCCCAATCTTATACAGTGAAAGCTATTAAAGAAGCTGGCACAGAAATTGTCTCCGTCGATCTTGGAAGTGAAAAGGTTGATACAATTGTAATTAAAAATTTAACAAAGAATATCATTGATCATATGCCAGACTTATTTGCTAGTCGTCCTGATCATGATCATATTTTAAAAGGAATACGTTTAGGTAAAATGTTAGGAAAGAAACTGCAGGTTCGTAATGAAGATAAAACTCTTAAAAGCACAAGACTGCAAACAGGTAAGATTGATCGTAGATTAATTTCACAATTAGGATATGATAATGTCAATGTGTTCCATAAAATTGTAACGGATCGATTTAAAGATTATTTTATTCATATTTCAATTGATGCATCTGGTTCAATGTGGGGAAGTAAACTTGAAAATGCTATAACATCTGCTGTGGCGATTGCTCAAGCAGCATCAATGACAACCGGAATTAGAGTGCAAATATCATTTCGTGGGACGTCTGATGTTGGATCTGGTAGAAATTATAGAGAACATAGTAAATGTACCACGATAATTGCTTATGATTCAGCAAAAGATAAAATGATTAAAATTAAAAATTTATTTGGTTATATAGTTACATTTGGTATGACTCCTGAAGGTGTAGCATTTAAAAGTATTGAAAAACAAATATTAGTAGACTCTAAAGGAGATGAATGTATTTTTATTAATTATTCAGATGGATATCCAACCCATATGGGTAACGTATCTATGGATCCTGTAGCATTTACTAGAAGTGTTATTAAGCAATTTCGTGAAGCTGGTATGGGTATACTTTCATATTTTATTAATGACAAAGGATATAGTATGGATTTAGATAAGTTTAAACAAATGTATGGTAATGATGCTTCAAACATTGATACACAAAATATGTTACAAGTATCCAAGACAATGAATTCAAAGTTTTTAGAAAAATTATAATAATATGAATACACATAGACAACAGAAAAATGGACGGGTAGTTCAAATGCCAGTTTACATTAGTGATCATATTACTAATGAAATGATTGAATTATTTTTAAAAAGTGGAGAAGCTTTATCAGTTAATGCTGGTATAATGTCAGAGCAAGTAGTATTACCTTATTTAGAAAACCACTTTGGATCCAAAGGAATAGTTGCTAATGCTGATGGCTATGATCATTTATTTGAAAATGGTATTCGTAACGAACATAAAAAGTTAGCAATAAGAAAGACTGCAGCTGCTGCTAAAAACATAGGTAAAAATAAAGAAGGCAAATGTGATACTATATCATTTCATCACGCAGTAGCAAATGCAATCTATGTTATTAAGTCTAATACATTTTTTGAAAATGCTATATTAAATTATGATAAAACAAGTAATACCCATGACGTTAACTTTTATTCGGATATGCAATTGCAAGGTAAAGGTAAACGAATTGGATGTAATGCATGGAAGAACACAGAAATGTTATTAAAATACGCAGACAAAGTTGCATTGTAATATTTATATATGAAGAAATATAATTAAATTATATTGGATACGAATAAATAATTTATTATAATATATATAATAAAAAGTTATAAATAAAAAAAAAGAACAGTAAGTTATGTCTAAAAAAATTATCAAATTTGATACAGATGCTAGAAACAAATTAAAAGAAGGTGTTGACACATTAGCAGACGCAGTAAAAGTAACATTAGGACCAAAAGGCCGAAATGTAGTCATTGGAAAACAATTTGGTACTCCACACGTTACTAAAGACGGTGTAACAGTAGCAAAAGAGATTCAGTTAGAAGATGAAGTTTCTAATCTAGGAGCACAAATGGTAAAAGAAGTTGCTTCTAAAACAGCAGATATTGCTGGTGATGGAACTACTACTGCAACTGTATTAGCTCAAGCGATCGTCAAAGAAGGTATGAAAAGTGTAGCAGCCGGTGCTAATCCAATTGATCTTAAACGAGGAATTGATAAAACAGTTATTAAAGTTGTAGAATATCTTAAAGATTTATCAATAACTGTTGGATCAGATAATGATAAAATTAAACAAATTGCAACGATATCTGCCAACAATGACAATATGATAGGTAGTCTAATTGCTGAAGCAATGAAAGTTGCAGGTAAAGATGGAGTGATCACTGTTGAAGAAGCAAAGGGTACTGAAACTGAAATGAAAACTGTTGATGGTATGCAATTTGATAGAGGATATTTATCTCCTTACTTCGTAACAAATACAGAGAAAATGATTACTGAAA
>Ga0209337_1001553_pt1 | contig 17350 bp, 29 predicted proteins | sample LinPmetageLP53_FD_184044 | JGI IMG/M metagenome (GOLD analysis project Ga0209337, IMG submission 184044) | Marine viral communities from the Pacific Ocean - LP-53 (SPAdes) (version 2) | ecosystem: Environmental > Aquatic > Marine > Oceanic | place: Pacific Ocean | collected 2010-02-08 | reverse complement strand
ACATATACACTATCCATTGGTAATCATTTAACTCCATTTGTACTAGGCCCCCCTATATGAAGCTTTTTATTTATTAATTCACTAAGCCTTAGATTAGTGATGTCAAGTAATCGATCGGTAATAGTAACTCCATTTTCAGTCTTATTACCCATTCCTATTTTATGGAATTTAACTAATTGACTTCTATAAAAGTATATAATATCACTTAGTGTATGTCTTGAGTTTGATTCTAGCATTGTGTCTCCTTTACCACATTATTATTAGTTTAATTAAATATACTATACCAACCCAGAATAATATTGCTGTTGCCAACAATATACTGAGCTCTAGATAGTCTCTGAACGGTCTGAACATTTGTCCATCTCCTTTATTAATGGTATGATTGATTCAAGGAATGATTCATGTTGTGATTCATATAGTATTAGATCTTTATCACAGCATGGTTCTTCAGTTATGTCACCACAATCAGGACATATAGCTATATTAGTATAACTCATAAGTTTCTCTCCTGTACCCATACTGCCAATGATAGCATAACCCATCCGAGTCCTGCTACCGCTAGTATCATACCTATTATAAGTGCTAGTATTTCTATCATTGTGTCTCCTTGTTTGTTGTTGTAATAAAGCACATCACTCCTTATATCTTTAGGCTATTGATGTAAGATGTATAATGTGCCATGATATCACTTAACTGCATAGTATTAATGGAATGGTCGGTCATTCCCTATGTGTGCCTATGATATACTTTTAATCATGACTTATTTCTTTACTTTATATCCATCCCATAATAAGGATGCAACACCAAAGCATAATAACCAGTAGTATATTATACTCTCATGATAACCCATCATCCTATAATGCATGAAGCATTGAAAGGTGATTACAAATACTAATACAACTGCGAATATTCTAGACATTATGATATTTCCTTCCTAATCTAACTTTTGTGTGAATTATTGATTTGGCCAGTTGATCCAAAGTGTAAGGCAATGTTTGAGGATCGTTTGCCACCATGTTAATAATGTTCCATCTTAATTTAAGATTTGGACCATCATTACATACAACCAATAAGGATAAGCCAACCATGTGTTTACTACTTAATTCACGGTCATTATGTTTATCAACAAGATAACCCTCAGGATTACAGATGATACATTGGTCACCTGTTGTTTGGTTGTCACATGTTAAGCAAGTATGAGTATCCATTTGATATCCTTTATTGGTATAAGTTTAGTACAAGTTTATATATATAATCGTGCACAGGTGTGTGATGAGGGGAGTAAGGAGGGAGCATAAACTCCCCCCAACCCACAAGAAACTACTCAGAAAAGTCAACAATAGCATCCTTACCATCAGGAGTAGGATACATATCACGCAATGTTTCAGCATCTATCCAATTCTCGTAACCATTCTTGGCATGAACATACAGCCAATGAGTATCACCACCCCAATTAGAACGCCTACCAGTACACAAAGCAAGAGCAGAACGCTTCTTTTTCTTTTTGGTGATAGGGTCAGTAATAAAGAAGTGGAGAGTAACATTAGTATCAGCAATATGTTGAGTGGTAGAAATGCTGGCAGTAGCAGTAGCCACAGTAGCAGGTTCAACAGTAGGCTCTTCAGTAGTAGTAGTAGTTGGTTCAGACATGTCTAAAACCTTTCAATTAAAATGAAAAACAACGTAATTAGCAATAGGAAAAATCCTATCCAAGCCACCCCGTTTTGAGTATAGGCAGTGCATAGAAATTCTACAATTTTTGAAACCTCTTTGAAAGTTAACGAAAATGTTTTAGATTACCTATATATAAAGGGGGCCCAAATGTTATGGGATCATTTAATTATAATTTTTGTTACGGTGAGTCTAATTACGGCTATGAGATACCTGGATACAATGCCTGGATATTCATGCCCAAAGTATTGTGGAGTAGATCATAAGCATTGGGATTGGCCATCCGATTTTGATCAACCGATTGATAAAAATGTTAAAGTCAATAAAACCAAAGAGTTAGCATTAAAATAAAAATGTTGCATGTTAATTTTATTCTATATAAATTATAGCTATTAAATAAGGAGGTGTTCTCATGAAAAGATATGTGTTAACTATAGAGTATGATGAGGATACTGAAGAGATAGAATACGTATCAGAGGAGATGGTGATAAGGGAGAGTGAGCCATTTAACTTTGGAGAGGTTGATATCTCTGAATATTTCGATGAAGAATTGTTAGAGTACATGAGTGAATGTTATATAATAGGAAAGACATAATAATTTGCTTCGCAAATTGTCTTGATCCCTTCGGGATCGCAGCTTAAAGGGAGTGTTTATGAGGAATAATAGTATATATAATATGAAAGATAAGATGGATGATATAACTTTACATAATACAATAAATGCATTAAGTAGATCCTTGGAGGATGTTACTTACAGGCTATATGCGCTAGAGGATAGCGTGGCTAATATTAGTGCACATATTGAAGAACAAAAAGGGGAAGATAATGGCGAGTCTAGACGGCTACAGCTTGAACGAAAAGATTGATAATCTTAGGAAAGAGGTAGGAGAAGATTTAATACAATTACAAAAGGCTTTTGCCAATTTGTATGAATATATAAAGCAACTAGAATTAAAGGGTGATCCTAAAAAAGGATGCTGTAATAAGCCTAAGGACACTAAAAAGAAAGCTACTAATGTAAAACAAAAGAAAGGAGCTAAGAATGCCTAAAGGAGGACTTAGTTATAAATCATATGCATCATGCGTTAGAGATGCAGCAGCTAATGGAGTATCTGCAGGACCCTGTAAAGAGTTAGCAACAGGATCTAATTCAGGAATGCCAAATAGCTCTGGCAACAATATGCCACAGCCACGACCAGGTAGCATTAAAGGCTATGGGGGTGGAAATACAATTACACCGCAACCTGATCCGCGTAGACCACAAGGTAATCAACCTATGTCAGGTCAAATGGGTATGAACCCAGGTGGTGTAGTTAGACCAAATGCTAGAAGCATTAAAGGTATGGGTGGCAATAATGTCATTACACCTCAACCAGACCCACGTAGACCACAGGGTAATCAGGTAATGTCAGGTCAAGGACCTGCGGGCATGAGACCTGGTAATATTGCTGGACCACCAGCTCAAGCAGGACCTAGACCCTTAAGCAAACGTAGACGTAGACCACAACCAAATCCAGCACCTATGCCTAGCAACTTTAAAGGCCATTATTAAATAGATGGCAAAGAAGATCCCTAAAGGGCATCATCGCTGACCATATAGTGGTAATATTCATCCGGTGGGTGATAATCACAAGATAACTGGAAAGCTAGCTAAGGATATGGGTCTGCAATCTGGCACTGAAGTGCATGGAGAAGATACGGGTACTGTTGAGTACTTATATCAACCCATCACGTATAAAGAGGGCAAGTAATTTGCGTTTTTATAAGGTCAATGGCATTGAGCATAAGGTTTATGAGCCTGATGATGTTCTGCCAAAGGGACTGATTGTTCAGTCTAGATGGCGAGAAGGACAGGTTGGAGACTGGATAAAGGCAGATGATGACTGCATTATTCAGGTCTTACGCAGAGGTAAGATGCATAAGCCTAAAGGAAAGCATAAAGTTGTAGAATACTTAGGTACCTGTACGGGTACCTTTCCTATTTCAAGGTCTAAGATGGATACGTCTAGAAGAATTAATATATATTCCTTTGGCGGGAGTAAATTAGCTGAAGACATAGTAATAGAAAGAACAGCATTAAATAAGCATGAAAAGATGTTCGTTCTTTATATGTCTATGGGTATGAGCCCTGAATCAGCATATATGAAGGCATATCCTACTAAGAATAGTAAATATGCTAGTGTAAAGTCTAGTCAATTAATAAGTACCGAAAGGGTTATGACTGCAATGAAAGAAGAGTTGAAGCCAGTTTTTGAAGATTTAAAGATTAGTAATAAATATGTTTTAGAGACCATAAAGGGGGTAATCGACTCTACTGAGAAAGATGAAACTCGTTTAAAGGCATTATTTAAACTAGCAGATATTATGGATATGGAAGAAAAGACAAAATCAAATGTAACACAAATAACAGGAGCACTTTTTCAGGGGTTTTCAGACGATGAAATACAAGCAGCAGAAAGACCAAAAGAAGTCTCCACTGGATCTTAAAGGACTTAAAGTCCTGGCTCAGGGGAGAGTTAAGAAAGATATAGCAAAAGAGAGATGGGATATTTGTGCAGCATGCCCTGATCTAAGTAAATTTAATAGATGCGTCCATTGTGGATGCTTTATGAAATCAAAGGTAAACTTTAAAAAAGCCTCATGCCCAATAGGGATATGGGATGCGGAGGAATAATGGCCAACGGCATGCAACAACCACAACAACCAATGCAGCAACCTCAGGAAGATATTAGTCCTGAGGAGCAGCAAGAATTAACTAGTTATTTTGAAGATATGATGGTTAATGATTGGATATCTAAGGAGAAAGCATTATCTTTTAGTGCTGACGCTGGAGATTCTCGTTATGATGCATTAGATAGCTCTAGGAAGGATGAGATAAATAATGATGTTTTTAACTATTATAATGGATTATATACCAATACTATTGTTGAGGATCAGAATACTCCCAATATAACCTTTGAAAATTTTGTATTAATGCATAATCCTGAGACTGATTTTAAATCAGACTTATTAAACTTCTCATTAGGAACTAAAGAGACTGATGCTACAGTATGGCAAGATACATTTGCTCATAATACTGAATTGCATAAAAAAGCAGCACTTCAGGGATATCAGCACAATATAATGATGATGGGAGCTGCAGAAGCAGGTGGCCAATCTCAACCTACATAATGTTTCTAAAATGGAAGAGCAATTACTGCTTGCCAAAAATGATCTAGTATCTTTTGGTAAGCTGTTTCTCCCTGATGATTTTATGAGGAGTGAAACTCCGTTCTTCCATTATGAGGTTTGTGATGTATTAAATGATTTATCAGTAAAGCAGGTGGCGGTTATCTTGCCGCGTGGTCATGGTAAAACAGTTTTAACTAAATGCTCAATAATGCATGATTTTGTATTTGCTGATGAGCCTTTATTTTATGGATGGGTAGCTGCATCTAGCAAGATATCTATACCAAATTTAGATTATGTAAAATATCACTTGGAATATAATGATAAAGTACGTTATTATTTCGGTGATTTAAAAGGAAGAAAATGGACAGAAGATGACATTGAACTTAAAAATGGCTGCAAACTTATCTCTAAGTCAAACCTTTCGGGTATACGTGGCGGGGCTAAGTTGCATAAAAGATACGATCTTATCATCCTTGACGATTTTGAAGACGAGAATAATACCGTTACACCAGAGTCTCGTTCTAAAATCTCAAATCTTGTTACGGCTGTGGTCTTCCCTGCTTTGGAACCAAGCACTGGCCGTTTGCGTATTAATGGTACGCCTGTGCATTTCGATGCATTTATTACAAATATTCTTAACGGGTGGCAAAAAGCTAAAACACAAGGTAATGACTTCTCTTGGAATGTAATAACTTACAAAGCAATCCAGGAGAATGGAACACCCCTATGGCCTTCATGGTTTGGCCACAAGGAGATGGAGCGGAAGAAAAAGTTTTATGCAGACAGTGGGCAACCACAAAAGTTTTATCAAGAGTATATGATGGAGGTCCAAAATGAAGAAGACGCTATCTTTACTAGAAACCATATTAAATATTGGAATGGACATTTTTACAGGGATGAAGACACTGGTATTGGATATATTAAAACCGAAGAAGGGGACCATAAGCCCGTCAATGTATTCGTTGGGGTTGACCCTGCTACAGATAGTACTCGTAGGGATAGTGACTTTTCTGTTTTATTGGCTGTGGGGGTTGATGCTTACAATAATATCTATGTTCTTGATTATTTACGGAAGCGGTCTTTACCTGTTCTTGGTATACCAGGCGACCCTAAAAAAGGTATTGTTGACTATATATTCCAATATAACAAAACTTATAGTCCCAGTTTATTCTGCATTGAAGACACGACTATGTCAAAACCAGTTTTTCAATCGATTAATGCGGAAATGAGAAGAAGAAACGATTTTACTGTAAAGTATGCCGCTGAAAAGCCTGGCACTAGAATGTCTAAAAGGGATAGAATACAAGAGATACTAGCGCAGCGATTTGCTGTTGGGGGTATGTATATTAAGAAAGATCAATATGATCTTCAAAGAGAGATATTGACATTTGGTCCAAGAATGGGCCATGATGATGCAATTGATGCATTAGCATATTCATGCAAATATGCGTATCCTCTAAAGTCAATTAAAAAGAATGATAAAGGCAACTGGTACAAGCATAAACCAAAAGCCAGAAATTGGGTAACAGCATAATGCCACAACATATAGGTGATAGACTTAGAAAAAGCCCCGTTAACTTAAAGAGTCAACAAAAGCAAAAAGATGTTCGTAATGTAAGAGGCGGTAGGCCAATTAACCAAGCATTAGGAGCTCCATTAGTTGCTGGTTATTTTGGAAATGGTCGATCTAATAGAGATGTAAACCCAATTGATACAGGTGGGGCGTCTCAAATTGATATACCTGGTGAGGGATTTACCAATGAAGCATATCAACCTCCTAATTTTAACCCATGCCCTCCTGGATATACTCAAAATCCTGGAGCGACTGGTGATTATGACGATCCCTATTGTATTCCCTCTACTAATATGCCAGGAGGCGAATCATTTATTCCTGGGGTAGGGGATAGTTTAGGAATGGCTTTCGAAGGTGCCTTCGGGAACTCTATACCTGCTGGAGATCCATTTGCAGGTGGTCCAGAAGATCAACCTGGCTTTGGTATGGGGTCTCATTGCCCTATAGGATATGTTTATGAACAAACAACAGGAGAGTGTATTTCTGCTGGAGCAGCTGGCGGATGGGGTAATTATAATACAGGGAATGACTATTCTGCTGGATTTGGTCTTGAATCCGGAGAGTGTATGCCAGGGCAATCTTGGAGCCAAGAATTACAACAATGTGTAACAAGTGACAGTTTTATGCAAGGAGACACAGGTGAAGACTTTTCAATGTATGGAGATTGGTTTGGTACCACTGGAGGATGTGGTGCTGCTCCAACGTGTCCTAATAATTTAACAACTGGTGGATCTGGTGGGGCTGGAGAATGCGCAACCTGGAATGCTGAAGCTCAATCATGGCAATGCATGAGTATTAATCAAGAGAATTGGAATTATGAAGGTGGCACTGAATGGCAAGTCTCCCCATCAGAATATGGAATGGATTTTTCATATCTAGGTGACTTTGCTGCATGGATGGTAGAAAATGGATATGAATCTAATGATCCAAATGCATGGTGTCATTATCAGGGATTGAGTGTAGATGAAAATGGAGAATGTTTTCAACCACCATCTGGTACTGGTGATACTGGTGGCCCTGTTGGTCCTGGTGGTCCTAGTGGGGCAACTCAAACTAGTGGTGCAGGTATACATGGGGGAGGCTGGAATCCTGGTGGAGGTGAGGTTAATCAATTTGGCTGGAATTATTGTGAACTTGATAATCATTGCGATGATGGTGAAATATGTGTAATGGGTGTATGTACAGATCAAGGAGAGGCATAAAATGCCAAGATTTGGTAGTAGTAGCAAGAAAAGATTAAAAACCTGTGATGAAAGATTACAGAAAGTTTTTAATGAAGTAATTAAACATGTAGATTGCAGCGTGCTGGAGGGACATAGAGGCAAAGAAAGACAGGATAAGTTCTATGACGAAGGAAAAAGCAAAGTACGGTTCCCTGATGGTAGGCATAATAAGTTGCCTAGTCGTGCTGTTGATATCACACCTTATCCCGTCGACTGGGATGACAGAGAGCGTCAAACTCTTTTTGCAGGGTTTGTGCTTGGGGTGGCTCGTGGGATGGGTATTGTGCTTCGCTGGGGTGGGGACTGGGACCAAGACTGGCAAGTAATGGATAATAAATTTGACGATTTTCCACATTTTGAGATAAAGGATTAATATATGGCAACACTAACACCAACATTAACACTAGCTAGCTCGGATGCTACTAGTGACGTTTTAAACATGACAGTCACTGATAGCTTAACAGTAACAGTCCCATCAGCAGGATTATCTAAATTAAATGTAACTGCTACAGGTGGTAACCATATAATAGTTCCGGCTGGTACAGCTGTAACATATTTATTTGTTAGGCACACAGGAACAACAGATGGTTCTACCGCAACAGCACAATTAGTAGATATAGAAGATACAGCAGATGTAGCTATATGTCGCTTGGCTGCTGGTGAATGGGCTTTTTTCCCTGCGAATAAAGCTGGCGCTAGTACTGGCATTCAACTTCAAGTAGCTCATGCTAGTGAAGTGCAATGTGAATTTGCATATTGGACTAAGGGGTAATATGGCGACATTAAAAGTAAATATCACAGAAGCAATTACCTTGAACGGAAGCAACTATGGGGCAAAAAATGCATTATCAGTAACTGGTATTAATGGGGTTGATAAGCGTTTAGTAACCGTTTTACATAGTGCAAAACAACAAATATATGCAGGTGGTTCTACTGTTGCGCAAGGGACGTATATATCTGCAAATGTTAAGTATATACGTATTACTAACTTGCATGCTTCTCGATTTGTATTGTTACATTTTGAAGGCAATGCTCATTACTCTCAGCATAAATTAGAAGCTGGTAAAAGCTTTATAATAGGGACTACTGTTGGGTTTGATAATAATGCAGATTTAGATAATTTTAGTAGTGAGACTATTACGAAAATAGATGCTAAAGCAGATACTGGTTCAGTCGATTTAGAAATGTACATAGCAACCGCATAGGAGTTATATGGCAAAGAAGCTAAAAACAGCTGATAGGATTAGACAATTATTCAATAAGGTTAATTCTCGCACAAGAACACAATGGGAGTATATTAACCAAAAAGGGTTTGATTTTGCTAATGATAATCAATTAACTGAAAGTGAACGGCTTGCGTTGGAAGAGCAAGGCATGCCTACATTTACTATTAATAGAATTATGCCTGTAGTAGAAATGCTAAATTATTATGCTACAGCTAATGATCCTAGATGGCAAGCAGTAGGAGCTGAGGGAAGTGATATTAATACAGCGGCTGTTTTTTCAGATATATCTGATTATGTTTGGTATCAATCTGATGGCAGCACTCTATATGCTAATGCTATTAATGATTCTATAACTAAATCTTTAGGCTATTTAATGCTTAGTGTTGATCCTGATTCAGATCAAGGTATGGGTGATGTTAAAGTTAGTCAGCCAGAACCATTTGATGTTTATGTAGATCCTAAGTCAAGAGACATGCTATTTAGAGATGCCTCATTTATTATGGTTAGAAAAGTATTGCCAGAAGATCATTTGATGACATTATTCCCTGGCGATAAAAAGAAAATTAAAAAAGCTTCTTCGGATCAAAATGTTGATTATACTTATACAGAAAAGTCTCAAGGCAATATGCAAAAAGATTTTACATATAAGGATATATCAGAAACAGAAACTGTTGATCCTGAAACTGGAGATCACGGCAAGTTATTAGAGCTATTTGAAGTATATGAAAAAGTTAAAGTGGCTTATGTTAATATATTCCATAGCGTCCCACCAAATGAGGAGGAAATTGCTCAAATACAAGAGCAAGTTGCTGTAACGATTAAGGATATGGGAGAAGAGCTGGTGGTCAAGCTGAAGGAAACTGAGCTTGAATATACTAGACTAGTAGAATCTGGAGAGATGATACAAGAAAGATTTGAGCTTGAAATGAAGAAAGCTCAAGAGGATGCAAAGGCTCAATTAGATGGAGCCCAACAACAATTAATATCTGACATGGAAGCGAAAGCATCAAAAATAGAAAACAGTGTTGTTACTAAAACAGAATTTGATATCATGGTAAAGGATCCACTATTAAGTACCTTGATTGTAGATGTTATACCATTTCATGGGACTAGGATTAAGCAAACTTTAATTATTGGTAATCAAACCTTATATGAAAAAGTGTTGCCAGAAACAATTACACAATATCCAATAGTACCATTCCACTATAAATGGACAGGAACTCCATTCCCTGTTTCTGCTGTAAGCCCATTAATAGGCAAGCAAAGAGAGATGAATAAAGCTCACCAGGTTATGCTACATAATGCATCATTAGGCTCAAGCTTAAGATGGATGCATGAAGAGGGTAGTATAGATACAGATTATTGGGAAAAATATTCAAGTTCTCCAGGAGCATTATTACCTATTAGGCCTGGTGCTGTTGCTCCAACGGCTATACAGCCAGCTCCTTTATCTAATGCATTTTTTAGTATAGTGCAAGAAGGTAAGCAGGATATGGAGTATTTAGCAGGTATATTTGGTGCAATGCAGGGGGATACAAGTTCTCAGCATGATACTTATAAAGGTATGCTTGCAACGGATGAATATGGCACAAGAAGAGTAAAACAATGGCTAGCAAATGCTATTGAACCAGCATTAAAGCAATTAGGTGTGGCTATGTCTGAATATACAAGAACTGTTTATACTGCCAATAAAGTATTTAGAATAGTTCAACCAAATGCAATACAAGATCAAAAACAGGTAGAAATAAACGTACCAATGTATAATGATTTAGGTGAAGAGATTGGTAAGTGGAATGATTATGCTTCAGCTCAATTTGATGTACGTATTGTTCCAGGATCTACATTGCCTATAAACAGGTGGGCATATTTAGCAGAATTAAAAGAGTTAATGCAACTTGGTGTTATAGATGATATAGCATTGTTGGCTGAAACTGATATTAGGAATAAAGAGGAATTAGTAGAGCGCAAATCTATGTACTCTGAATTACAAGGACAAATATCTGGTATGGAAGAACAAGTTAAAAACGCTGAAGGTACTATTGAAACTCTTGAACGTCAACTTGTTCAAGCAGGTATTAAAAACAAGGTTATGCAAGCTTCTGTTGAAGTGGATAAAAAGCGCAATCAAATTAATGCAGGCATGGATAAGCAGCTTAACGAAGCTAAAGCTCAGAATAAATTATTGATGAGCGATAAAAAATTGAAAAACGAAATTGCGAATAAGAAGCTTGGAATGCATATAGATTCTGAGATTCAACGCATTAAATCAGAAAACAACAACAAAAAATAATCGATAGGAGAGATTATGTCAAAAGACAAAGACCAAAGTAACTCAGTTAACACTGGCACTTCGGATTTTTTCGACTCATTAGACCAACAGGTTAATGGGTCAATTATAGATCAACCATCAGAGACAACCCCTCAGCCGGTGGCACCAAAAATGGTAACCCGACCCGCAACTAAGGGCACTCAAAATACGAATGTTGATTGGCAGAAGAGATACAGCGATTCCAGTAGAGAGGCTACTAGGATCAAGGAAGAGCTTAATGAGCTTACACCTTTTGTACCACTTCTCAATGCGATGAAGCAAGACAGCGGACTAGTAAATCACGTTCGTGGATACTTACAGAATGGTGGAACACCATCTAAAAACGTTAAAGAAGAACTTGGACTTGGAGAAGACTTCACGTACGATCATGATGAAGCTCTAAATGACCCAGATTCCTCTTCAGCAAAAGTATTCAATGCTCAAGTAGATAAGGTCGTGAATAAAAAGGTTTCACATTTAATGCAGCATGAAAAACAGCAATCTGCTAAGCAGGATGCTGCAACTGCAAGACAGCGTGAAACAGCTGTATTTATGCGAAAGCATAAAATGAATCAGGAGCAATTTAACTCCATGATGGAAAAGGCTAAAACACGAAACATGTCACTTGATGATATTTATTATATTCTAAACAAAGATAGAAATGCAGCTAAAGTTGCAAGATCTACACGTAGAGATATGATGAGTCAAGCAAAGAACGTGAAAAGTATGCCCGCTACGACTGCTAACGTAAACAGCCCTAGAGCTGATGTATCACAGGATGATCAAATCTTTGATGATATGTTAGGCCAAGGTGGGGCTGATGAGTTATTTGGATAGACAGTCTATTCAAATATAGTCTAATTTCTCTACTCAAAGGCCTTGTAGGCAGATGCGAGAGAGATAAATAGGAGTCAGTAATGGCAGATATTTTTGAAAATGGTCTGTTAACTGGGATCTCAGGCGATAACGCCCTTGGTGCAACTGCCGGGAGTGTTCGTGATGGTGATGGTTTAGATACAGGTGCTCTGCGCAGAAAGTTTAATTTCGGTGACAGAGTGTCAGAACTCAATTTATCACAAGATCCTTTTTTTCGGTTCGTAAGCAAGGTCTCTAAAACGGCCACAGATGATCCAGCTTTTAAGTTTACAGAGAAGCGTGGTTCATGGCATAAGCGTTATGCTTATGTAACTAACTATAGTGCAACATCAGGAGCTCTAGCATTAGCTGGAACTGATGCAGCTGTAGCAGCTACTGCTGCTGAAGCAGGTGATGACGCATATTTTGCAATGGCCACTGATTATAAATCAGAAGGTAACATCCAAAATGTACAAGGTCAAACCAGTGCAGATATTACTGTTGGTATGGCAGGAACTCAACCATCTTTTTTCCTTCCAGGACAATTGGTTAAGGTTCCTTATAACACAACAGTAGCTACAACATCATGGCTTGATGCAGATGCAGATAAATCAACAGCAGCAGAGAACTATCTTGTATGTAAGATTGTCAGTGTAGATACTTCATCATATAGTACTCATGCAGTTATTAAAACTAAGGTTGTTAAAGGCGAGGCAGCTGCTTTCGAATTTACTTCATTTAGTGATCATAACAATGCACTTGATGCTATTGATATCTCTAGTAAAAGTATTTCAGAATACTTAGAACCTAAGAGATGTTATGTAGTTGGTTCAGCACATTCTGAAGGATCTGGTTATCCTGAAACATGGAAAGATCAGCCTTATGGTACAGGTTATGGGCAAACCCAAATCTGGAAGACAGCTATGGCTATGACCAACACAATGCGTGCCACTTCTCTCAAATATGAGCAGAATGAATGGTCACGTATTTGGCGTGAAAAACTTATTGAGCATAAATTTGACATTGAGCAATCTTTGTTATTTGGTTCTCAATATGTTGATGGTGATGGTGTTCAGTACACTCAAGGCGCTGTTGATTTTGTAGTTAACTATGGAAATAAATTTTCATTAGATGTTGACACAAAGACTGCAGATGATTTCCTTGATGATATGTCTAGTTATATGGACCCACGTTATAATAATGCTTCTGGTACAGTATTTTTCTGTAGCACTGCAGTATTTAACTGGCTACATAAATTAGGTGGATTCTTCAAGAACAATCTTGAAATGTCATCTAACTATCGTGCCGATATGGCGATCACAGGCAAAAAGAAGGTTATGGGAATTGATATTACTACAATTTCTACACCTTACGGAGATATGAACGTAGCTCGTAACATCCATTTAGATGGAACTAATATTAAATTATTAGGTGTTAATATGAGTAACTGCAAGTATCGTCCACTCGTAGGTAACGGCATTAATCGTGACACATCTGTGTACGTTGGTGTTCAAACATTAGAAAACAGCGGAATTGATCGCAGAGTAGATCTCATTCTTACCGAAGCCGGTATGCAGTGGGAAATGCCTGAATCACATGCTGTTTGGACAGCTTAGGAGGTCTGATTATGGCAAATCCAATGTATGGACAAAATAAGTTCGATGATGATGCTAATGTATTTGGTGTAGGCAAAACGAATGTTTTGAAACCAGCAGCAGGTACATCTACTGTTTCAGCTAATGATTCAGGATCACTTATCTTTCTAAATGATGCTGATGGAGTTATTCAATTGCCTCCAGCAGTAGCAGGACTTCAATACAAAGTCGTATTTGGAATTGATACTACTGCAGGATGCAAGATATTAGCAACTGCTGGTGACTGCTTCTTTGGTACGATAATTGTTAATTCAACTACTAAGACTAAGTCTAGTGCTCAATCTATTGATCATGCTACAGCTATTGCTACAGTAGCTAGTTATGATACTTTAGACTTTACACACGATAGTAACACTATGGGTGGTAAAGCTGGAGATGTGGTTGAATTGATCTGTTTAGATTCTGATGCCTGGATGGTTAGTGGAGCCTTAATAAGTGACGGTACTGATCCAGATGCAATAGCAATCATTAACGCATCTTAAGGAGGTAACTGATGGCTAAGTTAGGCGCAAAAGCTGGATGGAATGAAAATTATGTCCAGTCAATAACAGCTTCTTCTACCTTAGGTGCCGGTGATAGTGGTAAAGTTCTTACTGTAGCTACTGATGCTTTAGTAATTACTCTACCAGCTTGCGAAGCAGGACTCAAGTTTACGTTTGTAAACACGGGTGCTGATGGTAACAATATTATTACTCTTTCACCTCAAGCAACAGATTCAATCTGGGGTACTATTACCCTTTCTGGTTCTGTTGTTGATTTAGGTGGAGTTGTTAATAAGGATCTAATCAATACTAAAGGAACTTCAATTAAAGGTGACGCTGTTACCTTGGTTTCAGATGGTACTGATTGGTATGTTACTGCTTCAACTGGTATATGGGCCGCTGAGGCTTAAATAGTAAAACAAATAGATTCGCCCCCCTCACCTGTGGATATTCTCTCCCCAGGGGGGGGTGGGTCTTATTAAAGGGACAATATGGCAACATTCGAAGCACAAGTACATGCATTGACAAATATAGGGGCTACTTTAAGTGGTAGTACAACCCCTACGGATGCTCAATTAGATCAATTTCTAAAGGATGGGGTATTAGACGTCACTGAAAAGTGTCTCACTGCTATGCCAGCAGAGGTACAAAACTTTCAAAGGGAATCTGCAATAATAGATTCTAATGGGGGGTTAGATTTAGGTGGAGCTAGAATATTAAGTGTATTGAGAGAGGCTACTTCTGATGGGTCTTCTGATGGATCTCCAGCATGGAGAGCCTGTAAATTAATAGTCCCTGCATTGCAATCTAGAGTAGTAGATCCTGATAGTTTAGATTTTGCATCTATATACAATCCTGTATATATGATTTCAGACAATAATAAGATTAATGTTTATCCAGTACCAGATGATACCAATGATGGATATAAGGTTTATTATGTTAATAATGTTCCAACGGATGAGACTAATGGTGCAGCATTAACACATGCACATTCAGATATAAAATTTTTCCCAAATAATAAGATACATTTAGTATCAATATATGCAGCTATAAAATGTATAGAAACTAAGTTATCAGCTATGCATGCTAGTATACCAGCATATAGTGATCAATCTACCGTTACGGATGACTGGAAATTTATAAAAACAGCAATAGAGACTCAAGAAGATTTAGAATTAGGTAGTGCAAGAGTTGCAAGTTTAGGTGCAGAAATGCAACAATTCGCAGCAGAATACCAATGGTATCAATCAAGGGCTATATCATTAAAGCAGGATTATATGTCTTCCTTTCCAGGAAGTGCCCCTCAACCTCAACAACAGGGAGATAGATAATGAAAGTACAAGAATTGATGGAGAGAGTTGGAATGAATGAAACTGGTAGAGCTATTGCATATATTAAAGATGGACTAGAAGAGATTAATGTAATAGCAGAAACTCATATTACTACTGCCAGGATTGATATCATAAAAGATCAAAGATATTATAATTTACCTAATAATATGGTTAAGGCTATTGATATAAGATGTAAGAATCATCATAACAGTAAAGATGAGTATAGAAGTATACCTAGGATGGTTGGCAATCCAATAATAGAAGATGCAGATGGAGTATAAATGGCAGCATTAAAAGAATACGCATATCAAATAAGAGGCAATCAACTTTCTGTAATTGAAAGAGATGCAGCCTCTGTACAGGACGGGCAGACATTAACTGCTCCTAGCATAGATCTCCCAACTGGTGCAGGTACTTGGAAAAGTCCATTAACTGCAGTAGCTAATGGTATCGAGATAGAATATGCATATAGTCCTATATACTCAACCCCATCTAAAAAGATTGATTCTGGTAATGCAGATAATTACCACACTTATAACGGATGGTTTATTGTTGATGGATATCTTACTCTTGGAGCTACTGCTACGGTTTTGACTACCTATTCAAGTATAGCAGTAGATTCATATATTTTAATTGAAAATTCTGAAAGATGGAATGGCTTGCATAAGGTTAAGGCCATACAAAGTATTGCTGGAGGATCTCATGGAGGAGTCCAAACATATACAAAGGTAAACCAATCTACTGCATACTTCACAGATGATGCTGTTTCATGGGATGCTAATGAGGATTTAACCAGTGTTGATACTTCATTCTCAGAGGCTTTTAATGCTAGTCCTGGAGATAATGAGTATATATGGATTGCTGGAAGTGATGACTCAGCCGGAGTTAACAATGGTTTATATTCTGGATGGAGTTTTAGTGGTACTACTTTGGATCTTAGTGATGGAACAAAATATGCTATTTCATCAGGTGAAGAAAGTGCTACTATTGTTTCATGGGGAGCAGATGGTGCTCAGGCAGTATATATATATGAAGCATTTAGGGAGAATGGTAGTGCTAAATTTTACTCAGGAGTAACTGCACTTGTAGATGAATCTTCTGAAATAGACCTACCTAACTATCTTGCTAAAGCATTAGTCTTATATGTAAAAGCTAAAATGTTTGAAGATATCCAAGATATACAATCAAAAGAATACTTTATGAAAGAATTTAGAAAGATGATAGAAACCCATGAAAGTGGAAAGATCTGGGGTTCTCGCAGAATTATGGCGGGACCTGGAGCAATTAGATAACAATAAACAAGCCCATTCACGGACGGTCAGTCCTTAGGGCAGGAGGTAAAGATGGCAGCAGGATTACATAGGCTTTCAGTTCAGGAAGCAAACAATGCACAATTAGGTCAAGGTGGCTTTAAAGAGTTAGATTCAGCAGGCAATACTGGTGATGGAAACTTTTGTGCTTTTCAGATAATATCACCTACAGCAGGAGATGTTGCTACCGTTGGGGCAACGTGTCATACTGGAGATGACTTAACAGCTACCTCATTAATTGCAGGTACAATTATCTATGGACCATTTAAGAAAATTACTATGAGTTCTCCAACTGATGCAGACGTTCACGTCTTATGTTATTATGGTTGATTCATTAAAAGCAATAGGGACTAGTACAGGAACTATAATAGTTAATATATGGAGCTTAGTACCAGAAGCATTAGGAGTTGTATTGATTATAATGAATATAATCTATATATGGCTCAAAATCAAGAGAATATCTAAATAGGAGAGAATATGCCTAAGAAGAATAAAAGTGCTTTTAAGAGGGCAATAGTGACCCCAGACAAGCACTTCCCTTTGGC
>Ga0209337_1001552_pt1 | contig 17370 bp, 13 predicted proteins | sample LinPmetageLP53_FD_184044 | JGI IMG/M metagenome (GOLD analysis project Ga0209337, IMG submission 184044) | Marine viral communities from the Pacific Ocean - LP-53 (SPAdes) (version 2) | ecosystem: Environmental > Aquatic > Marine > Oceanic | place: Pacific Ocean | collected 2010-02-08 | reverse complement strand
TGTAGGGGGTAATGATAACAGACAAAATGATAGACAAAACCAACTACAAACACAAATAAATAAATTAAAAGCAAAAGGTCATACAACTGGTGCAGATGCTTTAACAAAGAAAAAACAAAATGAAGCTAAAGTTTACGATGGTGAAAAAACTTTAGATAAATTGGGATTAGGTATAAATCAATTACAAACAAGTAATCCATCAAGAATGCAAGGTTCACAAGACCAGGCAATTATTAGATCGAATATTGCATCTCTTCCAGGGATGTCAGTTACGGATAGTAGTGGTAAAGTTATGCGATCAAGTAACGGTGCAGCCATCTTAACAAGCAAAGGTCAAAAGATGTTAGATCAAAAAGGTTTGAGGTACGGTAATAAGGGTGCCATCAAAGCTAGTGCAGCACAAGAAGTATCACAAATGAAATTACAATCTGCAATGGCTCCAATATTTGCTAAACCGATTGTTAATAAATTATATCAACCATCTACTATTATGGGTGGAAAATATAAGGGTGGTACTAAAGCAGAAAGAGCACAAATAGAAAAAGATTTAAAGTTAGGTGATAAGAAATTATTTGGAGCACCAAAAGGGTATGACTCTGTATTATCAAAAAATATGTTGCTATCCGGTAAAGATCGTAAAGCATTCCTTCTAGGGGAAACAGAAAAACTATTAAAAAACAATTTAGGTGATTAATGATAACAAATAGAGCAAAAGATATTTTAGATCGGTACAGTAAATTAAAAGTAATGCGTGGTACCTGGGAGAGTCATTGGCAAGAGATTGGTGATTATTGTTTACCAAGAAGAGCCGATATAACAAAAAAACAATCCAGAGGATCAAAACGCACCGAACTAATATATGACAGCACCGCTATTCATGCAGCAGAACTATTAGCTTCATCGTTACATGGAATGCTGACCAATGCAGCTTCTCCCTGGTTCTCGTTACAATTTAAAGATCCATCATTAAATAATGATGATGCGGTCAATGAATGGTTAGAAGAATGTACAAATCAAATGTACATGTCTTTTGCTCGTAGTAATTTTCAACAAGAGATCCATGAATTATATTTAGATCTTATTACCTTTGGAACTGGCTGCATGTTTATTGAAAGAAGTGATGAAGATGCACTTAGATTTTCAACCAGGCATATTTCAGAAATTTATATTCAAGAAAATGAAAAAGGAATTGTTGATACAGTATTCCGTAAATTTAAAATGTCCGCAAGAGCAGCTTTCAATATGTTTGGAGCCGCAACACAAGAAATAGAAAAATTACAAAAAGATAATCCATATGAAGAATTAGATTTTTTACATGTGGTAATGCCAAGAGAGAATAGAGATCCTAATAAGATTGATGATGTTAATAAACCTTTTACATCTATCTATCTGACAATAGATGGTAAGATGTTAGGGGAAGGGGGATTTAATGAATTCCCTTATGTGGTTCCTCGGTTTACTAAATCATCAGTAGAAATTTTTGGAAGATCACCAGCATTCACTTGTTTAAGTGATATTAAAATGCTGAATAAAATGTCGGAAACAATGATCCGTGCTGCACAAAAAACTATTGATCCTCCTCTCCTGGTTCCGGATGATGGTTTTATTATGCCAATTAAAACTATTCCTGGAGGTTTAAATTTTTATCGTAGTGGTTCAAGAGATAGAATAGAACCATTACAAATTGGAGCCAACATACCTTTTGGTTTAGAATACGAAAACCAAAGACGAGAAGCAATCCGCCAGGCATTTTTTGTCGATCAATTATTGATGGCACAAAATGTAACAATGACAGCAACAGAAGTATTGCAACGTAATGAAGAGAAGATGCGATTACTTGCACCGGTACTTGGAAGATTACAATCGGAAATGTTGCAACCGTTAATTGATAGGACTTTTAGTATTTTATTACGTGATGGTAAGTTACCTTCTCCACCGCCTACTTTACAAGGTATGGAGATTGATATTGAATATGTATCTCCTCTTGCAAGAGCACAACGTCAAGGTGATGTAAATGCAATGATGAGAGCATTAGAAATAATTATGCCAATGTCGCAAATGGCACCGATGATGGATTATGTTGATACCGATAAACTGGTTAAACATTTAGTAGAAATCTTAGGAGTGCCAAGTAAAGTAATTCGTTCAGATGGAGAGGTAGAAGAAATGCGTAACCAACGAGCACAGCAGCAACAAGCAGCAGCACAGCAAGAAGAAGCAAGAGCCGATGCACAAGCAGCTGGTCAAGCAGCACCGATGGTTAAAGCAGTTGGAGGGTTATAGTGCCAGATCAAATACCAAAAGAATTAATGCAGATCATTGATCTGTATAAACAAACTTTTAATACCGATGAGGGTAAAAAAGTTTTAGAGGATCTTCGATTACGATGCTTCTCTAAAAAAAGTACATTTGATAAAGATGCAAATGTAACAGCTTTTAATGAAGGACAGCGGCAAGTTGTTTTGCACATTGAAGGTTTTATAAATTTTAAATCAGTAAAGGAATAGAATGGCTGAAACACAGGTAGCGGAAGAGCAAGTATCTCAACCGTCTGTTAGCGAAACTCCAGTAGAAACAAATTGGAGAGATAGCTTATCAGATGACATTAGAGGTGATGCAAGTTTAGAAAATATTAATGATATTAATTCATTAGCAAAAGGATATGTTCATGCTCAAAGGATGGTAGGAGCCGATAAGATTGCTCTACCAGGTAAGTATGCAACAGAAGATGATTGGCAACAAGTTTATACAAAACTAGGCAGACCGGAGTCTCCGGAAAATTATGAATTAAATTATAATTTGCCAGAAGGAGATGACGGTGCCAATCTAAATCAATTTAAAGAAGTATCACACAAACTTGGTTTATTACCAAACCAGGCACAAGGTATATTAGAATTTTATAATGAAATGAACCAGGCTGTAGTGCAGCAAGGAGATATTGCATTAAATGATAATAAAGAAAATGTTGTGCAAGGTTTACGAAAAGAATTTGGACAAGCTGCTGATAGTAAATTACAATTAGCAGAACGAGTAGCAAAACAATTTGCTTCACAAGAAATCTTTGAAACTAAATTAGCTGATGGTTCACAGCTGGGTAATCATCCAGATATGATCCGTGCTTTTATTAAAATAGGAGAAGCTATTAGTGAAGATAAATTAAATGGTGCACCACAAGAAATGGTAATGACACCAGATGAAGCACAAAAAGAAATTGGTAAATTAATGGAAGAAAATTCTCCTTACTGGCAGAAAAATCATCCTAACCATCAAAGAGCCGTTGATGAAGTGGCTCGTCTAATGGAGTTTACCGTATAAGAATACCAATAGCAATATTGGGTAATGGAGTAGCCTTCTAGGTTCCATTGACATGAGGAAAAGTATCACGATGAGCAATCGTTAAATGTAGATTTTGTCCAAAGGTTTGGGGAACTTAATCAAATAAATTTTTCACATTGATGGAGGACATTATGTCTAATCAAATAACTACAGCTTTTGTACAGCAGTATTCAAACAATGTACAAATGCTTTCACAACAAATGGGTAGCCGTTTGCGTGAAGCAGTAGATGTGGAAACTGTAACTGGTAAGAATGCATATTTTGACCAGGTTGGAAGTGTTAGTGCACAACTAAAAACTTCTCGACATGCAGATACACCACAAATTGATACTCCTCATTCAAGAAGAAGAGTTAGTTTAGCAGACTACGAATGGGCTGATCTTATAGATGACCCAGATAAAATCAGAATGCTAATCGATCCAACTTCTTCCTACGCAAAAGCAGCAGCAGCTGCAATGGGTAGATCGATGGATGATGTTATCATATCTGCTTTAGGCGGAACTTCGTTTACCGGAGAAACTGGAAGTACAAGTGTTGCACTTCCAAGCACACAAAAATTTGCTACGTCAAACCAATCAGATGGTTTAACGATTGCAAAACTTTTGGATGCAAAAAAGAAACTGGATCTTAAAGATGTAGATCCATCACTAAAAAGATATGTAGTATGTGGAGCAACTCAAATAAGTGATTTGTTAAACACTACAGAAGTTAAGAACTCAGACTTCAATACAGTTAAAGCTTTAGCACAAGGTCAAATTGACTCTTACTTAGGTTTTAAATTTATTATGTCTAACAGACTTAGCTTTGATGCAACTAATACGGATGACAGACTAGTTTTTGCTTTCACCGAAGATGCAATCAAACTCGCAATAGGAAAAGATATTTCAGCTAGAATAGATGAAAGATCAGATAAATCCTACAGTACACAAGTGTACTATTGCATGAGTATTGGTGCAACTCGTACGGAAGAAGAAAAAGTAGTTCAAATTCCGTGCAACGAATAGGAAGGGTTAAGATATGGCTAGTGTAAAAAGTGTTGCAATAACTAATCTGGATGCCGTTCCTAGTGTAATGAGTGATGGTGGCAATCTTTCTGGAATGAAAGTTTGGCATGACACTTATGAAGCTTCTTCTTTAGGAAGTGGATCTGATATTACTATTGGTAGAATACCAGGCGGTTCAACAATTCACGATGTAATCTTGAAATGTGATGCTCTTGGTGGTTCATCAACTTTAAAAGTTGGTGATGCTGGTGATGATGACAGGTACCTTGCTGCTGTAGGAACATGGAATGCGGCTGGACAAGTACAATCTATGCTTGGCGGTTCTACTGCTGCTAACACAGCGGTTGCTGGTATAGGTTACAAAGTATCAGAAGCTACAGATATAAAAATTACTACTGGTGGTGCTGCCATCACAGGTACTATTTATTTCTGGGTTTACTATACTCAATAAATATTATGGGGGGATTATTCCCCCCTTTTTTTTCATAGGAGAAACAATGGCTAAAAGAGGATTATACGCAAATATGAATGCCAGAAAAAAAGCTGGTACATCAAGACCAAAATCAAAATCAACAGTAAGTGCAGCAGCATATAAAAATATGAAAGCTGGATTTCCAAAAAAGAAAAAGTAAATGTCATCAGTAGTAGAAATTTGTAATTCATCATTAAACATCTTAGGTGCTTCTCGTATTGTTAGTTTAACAGAGGACTCAAAGAATGCTCGGTTATTAAACCAACGATATGAACCAGTAAGAGATGCAGTATTTAGAGCACATCCCTGGAATTGTTTATTAAAGAGAGTTGAATTAGCTAAAGACACAACAGCACCAGCATTTGAGTATTCTTTTCAATATTCATTACCAGCAGATTGTTTGCGTGTTATTCGATCACAATATTCTGAATTTTCAACAGGAGAAGAATATCGAATTGAAGGAAGAAAACTTTTAAGTAATGTTGGTACAATAAAAATTTTATATGTTGCAAAAATATCAGATCCAAATGAATATGATACATTACTCCAGGAAACAATAGCTGCACGATTAGCGCATGAGTTATGTTTTGCTATTACACAAAATGGTGCTTTAGTTCGTAACTTATATGATTTGTATTCTGAAAAATTAAGAGAAGCTAGACATGCAGATGCAGCAGAAAATTCTGTTGATGATATAAATAGAATACAAGCTAATGAATTTATAACTTCGAGGTTCTAATGCCAAAAGTTTCAGCAGCTTTAACTAATTTTACAGCTGGAGAGTTATCTCCTCGTTTGCAAGGAAGAACAGATTTAGAAAAATATTTTAATGGATGTAAGGTAATGGAAAACATGACCATCCATCCGCATGGTGGAGCATCACGCAGACCAGGTACAAAATTTATCCATGAAGTAAAAACAAGTGCTGACTCTACCAGGTTAATACCTTTTGAGTTTTCAACAACACAAACTTATATAATGGAGTTTGGAAATAATTATATTCGTTTTTTTAAAGACGGTGGAATTATAACCGAAAGTAATAAAACTATATCAGCAATTACAAAAGCAAATCCAGCAGTAGTTACATCAAATTCACATGGATATTCTAATGGTGATTTTGTTATTATAACTGGTGTTGTAGGAATGACCGAAGTAAATGGTAAAACATTTAAGGTTGCTGATAAAACAACAAATACTTTTGAATTACAAACAGTAGATGGTGTTGATATTAATTCATCTGCTTTTACAACATATGGATCTGCCGGAACCATAAATAAAATTTATCAAATAAGTACAAGTTATGCGACAGCTGATTTGTTTACTTTAAAATATGCTCAAAGTGCTGACACAATGTATATTGTGCACCCAACATATAAACCGCAAAAATTAACACGGTCAGGACATACTTCCTGGACTATTGGAAATTATACACCAACAAATGATGCCTTTACATCAACAAATAATTATCCAAGTTGTGTAGCAATTTATGAAGAAAGATTAGTGTTTGCTAATACCAATTCTAATCCACAAAAAATATTTTTTTCTAAGTCTGGTGATTTTGAAAATGTAACCGTAGGTACAAATGCTGATGATGGATTAACTTTTACGATTGGATCGGATCAAGTTAATGCGGTTCGGTATCTCTCCTCCATGCGTACTTTAATTATAGGTACAACTGGTGGTGAATTTACAGCAACAGCTTCAAGCACCTCGGAGCCAATAACACCAACTAATATTCAGATAAAAAGACAATCAGCTTATGGATCTGCCAATGTAGATGTTGTGCCGGTTGCTAACGTAACTTTATTTCTGCAACGAGCAAAAAGAAAATTACGAGAGTTAGTATATGATTATAATGTGGACTCGTATGTTGCACCGGATCTAACAATATTAGCAGAGCATGTAACTAAAAGTGGAGTAACACAATTATCATATCAACAAGAACCAGATAGTATTATTTGGACTACACGAACTGATGGGATTTTAGCTGGTCTAACATATCAACGAGTAGAAAATGTTGTTGGATGGCATCGTCATATTTTAGGTGGTAAATCAGACACAACAAAAAATATTATACAACAACAAAAAAGTTTTACGGCAAATGCAAGTAATGTTTCAACAACTAATAATACAATAACTATTTCCTCTCATGGTTTTACAACTGGGGATGCGGTATATTATTATGCTGCATCTAATCCTATTGGTGGATTAAAAACAGATCGTTTGTATTATTTAATTAGTACAGATAGTAATACTATAAAATTGGCAGAAAATGCTACACTTGCTACGGCTGGTACAGCCATTAGTTTAACAACAGCACCTGGAAGCGATACAACACAATTTATTTACCAGGGTATTAATATTGAAAATGATACATTACATTCTGCTGCTCATGGACTTAACACCCATGATGAAATTTTTTATGATAACACCGGTACTAGTATTGGTGGCTTATCAGAAAATATAAAATACTATGTAAAAAAAATAAATGATGATGAATTTAAGTTATCAACAAGATCTGACTTTTCATCATTTGTTGCTTTAACATCAGCACACACAAGTGAGCAAACAGATAATATTTTTACTAATTCTTTTGTAGAGTCAATAGCTACGGTACCAGGGGATTTGAATGAAGATATAACGTACATGATTGTTAAAAGAATTGTGAACGGTGCGGTAAGAAGATATGTCGAATATTTTTCTACTTATGATTACGGTGATGATATTGAGGATGCTTTTTATATTGATAGTGGTTTAACATATAATGGTGCTGCTACAACAAGCATAAGTGGACTCGATCACCTGGAAGGGGAAACAGTAACAATCTTAGCAGATGGTGCAAGTCATCCAAACAAAGTTGTATCTAATGGCACAATTACTTTAGATCGATCTTCAAAAATAGTACAAATTGGATTGTCTTACACATCTTTATTAGAAACAATGCAGCTAGAAGTACCAAGCCAGGAAGGCACATCGCAAGGTAAAATAAAAAGAATACATGATGTAACAGTTCGTTTTCATAAAACAGTTGGTGCACAAATAGGATCGGATGAGGATGATATGGAAACAATAAATTTCCGTACCGGTAACATGCCTATGAATACCGCTATCACTCCATTCTCCGGAGATAAAGAAATTGAGTTCCGTGGGGATTATGACTCTAATGCAAAATTAATTATACGACAAACACAGCCACTACCAATGACGGTGTTGGCAATCTATCCACGACTAGCATCAAATGAGGGGTAATGTATTTAATTCCTTTTAAATCAGATCACGCAAAAATAATGATGTCGCAAGGTACGAATGCTGCACAGATAGGAATGAATGCGGATCACTATGAAGTGTTTAATAATTTAGAACATGAAAATTTATCGTTTACTGCCATTACGGATAATTCATTTATTTGTAGCGGTGGGATAGTACCAATGTGGCAAGGTGTATTTGAAGGTTGGGTAATTGGTTCTAATAAAATTTGGGATCATCCAGTTTTAGCAGCACGAACAATTAAAAAAGGTTTAGATCAATTATACCTGGACAATAATATTATGCGATTGCAGACAGCTGTTCGAGCAGACTTTCCTATGGGTATGAAGTTTGCCAAATGGTTGGGATTTAAAAATGAGGGGTTAATGAAAAAATACGATATGGAAGGTAAAGATTTTTACCGATTTGCGAGGGTATCATAATGGCACCTTTAGCAGTAGCAGCAAGTGTAGGATCAACCGTTGTAACAACATTAGGTTATATGGGTGCAGCCAAAGCGGCAAGTGCAACTGGTAACTATAATAAACAAATTTATGATTACCGTGCCAATATAACAGAGAGAGATGCAGAATTAATTGAAGAAAATAATCGTATTAATCAAATTGGCTTTGATCGTATTGCTAATAAAACTTTAGCAATGACAAAAGTTGCGTATTTAAAAAATGGTATTGTATTAGATGATGGTGATCCAAATTCTACACCTCAAAAAGTTATGCAAGAAAATGCAGAGATGTTACAATTTGAAAGAAAAATTATGAACTACAATGCCGAGGTTGGAAAAATGCAACAACTTGATACGGCTGCATTGGAAAGAATACAAGGCAACATGGCACAGATGACCGGACAAAATCAAGCAATGGGTTACAAATATCAAGCTGGTGCATCTCTATTAGGGGGAGCATCTAAAACAGCATCTATCTACAATAAATATTATGGTTAAAATTCCAACAGCACAAGAACTCACCGGCAGACAAATTAATATTACTCCAGGTGCAAAGCCTAATTTTTTATTACCAGGTAATGCCATGACTCAACCATTTTTAAATATGGCGGATGCTTCTCAAAGAGCCGGTGATGCTATTGTTGATTATGCTGTATCATTACAAGACGCAAAAAATAAAACGATATTAAATAATGCGGTACTAGGCATGAAAGATGAGATGCAAACATTTCAACAAGAATTATATCGTGGACAAATTACTGATAATATAGATGGCACCCAAGATATTACTCCTTATGATCCATTACAATTTGGTGAATTATTACAAAACAAAAAAGGTAGTTTATATCAAAAATATGTTTCAAATAATAAAGATGTAAAAGGATTATTATCAAGTCAAATTAAATCAACATTTGAATTAGAATTTTTACAAATTGCTGATGCAGTAAACAAAGAAGCAAATAAACGAATAGATCAAGATCATATTGTTTCTACTATGCAAATGATTGATGTATATAAAGCAGAACTAACAAATAATTTAAACTTAGATCAAAATGGTATTGATGCTTTATATCAATCTATCAATATTAAATTAAATGAAATACAACACAAAGTACCAACACAAACTTTTTTAAATTTAATTGATGAAATAAAATATGATGTAGCCGAAGGTCAGTTTTTAAATTTTAGTAAAGATTTACCATTACCAACATTAACAAGTATTATTAATTTATCGGATGGTTTTAATTTTGAAACAATAGGTAATAATGTTGTTCAAGATACTATGAAAAATTTATATGAAACCAATCCAGATATGGTACAAAAAATTTTTACAGCAGCCATTAAACAACAAACAGATGAAATTACATTAAATACTAAATACGAAGCATCACTAGCAAAAAAAGAAAAAGCATTAATCAATGATTACTTAAAAGGTATTTTTTTAAATAATGATAAAAGTGATGAAGGTGAAGCTGCACAACAACAAGCTTTAAAAAATTTAAAAGAGTTAAGATCTGTAGATTATAAAACAATATTAACTGCCGAAGCTTATTTAAGTGATGAAAATCTTTTTGCTGATACAACAGTTGAGTCTGTGTATTTTGATCTAAATAAAAATATACGTTTAGGTGTAGCAAGTTTTAATGATATTTTAGTTGCAGCACCTAATTTAACTAAAGAAACTTTCCAAGAATTAATGGCATTACAAGCTTCTGGTATTAAAGATTTAAAATCAGAATTTTCTAAATCTATAATGAATAAATACGGAGTAGTAGAAGAATTTATTGATAGTGATAATCCTGTACACGGCATTATTGTTATGAATGCTGCACAAGCTAATAATGAATTATCAGAATGGATTAATAATCCAGAGAATAAACAAATAGCTGGTTCTGCTGCCTTTAATGAAAAACGAGAAGAAATATTTGATAAGTATAATAATAAAATAAAAGACCAAATAACCGATCAAATAAAACAAGGTTTTGGCAGAATGATAGAAGCTAAATTTGGTAAGACACCAGATTGGTTTGATTATAATGATTTGCCTGGAACAATTAAAAATTTAAAAGAAGAAGAAGCTAAAGGAACTCTTAACCAAGGTCAGATAATGGCAATATCTATGGTACTAAATCAATACCAAGGATATTTTGAAATATTAGGGATCAATTAATTATGGACACAAAGAATACAACTTTTGATGATGCAGTAGATCAAACAGAACATGCTACAAATTTTAATTATAATAAGATGATGACTAATCTGCCTAAAGAAAATTATAAAGAGTATGATGTGTACATTGATTGGGAAACTGGAACGAAACATACATTAGGTATTGATGATAATCAGATGCCACATTTAATTTCTTCTGAACCAGCTAATATTATTGATAAAGGACAAAAGGCAATAGCTGATGCTGGAGAAGCAAAAGTTATGGCTTCCGAAGCAACCATCGAAGCTAATCAAAAATTATGGGAAGGTGCAAAAAATTTCTTTGTTCGTGCACCAAAAGATTATTGGAACGGAATAAAAAGAACCGCATTAAAAATGAATGACTCTGCTATCCAGGCTGCTGATTTTTTAACTGGTGGTAATTATAGTATTTTAAACAAATCTATTTCTGGAGAAACATATTACCGTAATGATGATCTTGATATGACACTTACAATGCGTGGTGAAGTATTAGTAGATGGTAGTTTTGAAAATAGTGCCACCGATCCACAATATCAAAATGGCGGTCAGTTTTCTGCTTTTGATATTAACGGTACAATAAAAGAGGGATGGAAAGAAATTACTCTTCCCATGAAACGATTACAATCAAGCGAATACGATTACGAAGATGAAGGTTTTGGAATGCCGGTATTGATGGAGTACGGTGTTCAATATGGTTTGCCTGGAGTGCAAATGTATAAACTTCTAGGTAAAGTTCCTTATCTTAATACTTGGGGTAGAGTTATCTTAGCAGAACTGGGAACAGAGTTTGTTGGATCTACTCAAGATGAAGAAGATATTAATATGGCAAACATGATAGTATCTTTTGGATATGATGAAGAGGACTCACAAACAGTATTGCGTGAATTATTAGATGCTGTAGCTGCTGATATAGATGATACCGCTTTTGAAAGAAAAGTAAAAAATGCTGTAGGTAATGCTCCTATCGGAGTTGGCTTTGCTGGAGTCTTACAAGCTTTTAAATTTATGAAAGCTTTTAAAAATAATAAAGAAGGCAGAAAAATTGTAGCAGAAGAATTAGGATTAAAATACAAAGCTGATGACGGTGAAGAAGGTGTGTTTAAAATTTTAGATGCGGATGATAATCCTATTGCATCAGTTGGCACCCAGGAAGAAGCGGATGAAATATTATCTGTATTAGGTAAAGGATATAAATCACAAGAGTTTAAATCTATAGGTGCAGCTGCTAATACAAATGCAGCATTAAAAACTGATACACCAGATTTTTATTCTAATGTGGTAAATGCGATTAATAAAATAAATATTCCAGAAAAAGGAATGAACATAACACAATTTGAAAACACTATAAAAAACACTCCAGGAGTAAAACAAAGTGAATTAGATGATATGGGTTTTGATGAATTTTTCTTGGATGATAAACCAGCATTAGTTACAAAAGAAAGAGTAAAAGAATTTTTAGAAAAAAAATCTTTAACAGAAAGAGTTAATACAAAAATATTACCAGAAGAAAATGAATTTGATATTGAGCCAGTTGCAAATAGTATTCAAGAACATTTAAAAAAAATAGAAGAAAAATATGGTGAAGCAATAATAAGTAAAGATGGTTTTCAAGAAGTTTTATCTGATAGTGCTGCATTAAGAGAAGCAACTGATTTTGATACAGCTCATTCCATAGAGAAAGATATGGCATTTTCTATACAAAAGTTAAATGGAGAATTAGATGAACTTGGTGAAGTATTCGGAGAAGGAGATAAATTAATTGCAGATCCATCAGAATATTTTGAAGGAATGTCAAAACAATTTAGTAAAAATCAAACATTTTTTTCAGATCAAGTTTTACCTGGTGGTGAAAATTATAAAGAGATGTTAATCTCTTCTTCTGGCAATGCACAAATTTTTACTGGGGGTCATTTTGAAAGAGCCGGTGTTGTTCCTGAGGGAGAAAACTTACTGGCACATGTAAGATTTAATGAAAGAAATATTAACGGTAAAAAAACTTTATTTATAGAAGAGATGCAATCGGACTTACACCAAAGAGGTAGAAAATATGGTTACAATACTAGTGATAAAATTGTTATAGGTAAACCAGGAGTTCCAGACGCACCATTTAAAAAGAACTGGCATGAGTTATCAATGAAACGCATAATAAAATATGCTGTTGATAATGGATTTGATGCTATTTCATTTACTCCAGCATCAGTTCAAAATGCACGATATTCTTTATCGTCTTATACGGATGCTATTAATGTTACTTATAACAAGGCTGAATTTGGTGCAAGTTCTGATGTAGGTGATGGACTTTATACAATCCAAGGAAAATCTAAAAACGGAAGAGATATTGATATAAAAGTAAAAGCTGATGATTTGGAAGCACATGTTGGAAAAGACTTATCAGAAAAAATTTTAAAAGATAAAGATCAAATGCAACTGTCAGAAGCAGATGAAATTAAATTAGAAAATTTAAAAGTAGAAAGCAGAAAACTAAGTAATAAAATTAATAACAATCTTACAAACAGAAAATTTGCCAATGTTGATCCAGATAAAAAAGTATATCCAAAATCTACAAGAAATTTTTATTATAAAAATGAAGCACCAGGATTAACGGTTTATTATTCGTATCAAACTCCGATACATTATATTTATACTCCTAAAGGAGATCGTTTTAATGTTCAAATGGTAACAAGGGTAAATGATTTTAGTGTAACAACAAACAGACACATGCGTGAAGCTGGTGGTGCTGCTCCAGATGATCGTATTCCTGGATGGAAATTTGAACAAAACTTAAATGAAATTAGAAAGAATAGTTCAACTGGTAGTAAAGAAACATACAACTTAATTGCAAAACAAGACAAACTAAGTAAACAAATTGAACTATTAAATAATAAAGGATTTAAAAATTATTCTGGAAAAGACCTGGAGATTGGCGGTACTGGTATGAAGGGTTTTTATGATAAGATGTTACCATCATTTATAAATAAGTTTTTAAAAAAATATAATGGTAAATTAACTGACGGTCAAATTAAGGATCCAGGAAAAAGAAATGAATATTATAATGTGCCATATTTTGAAATACCAGAGTCAATGAAATTAGATATTTCAGAGAAGGGTGTTCCGATTGCAAACTTAAAACAGAACAAAGAAATGACAGCTTCGAGCATGGCATAAATAGTTAAAATAAACACTACACAAACGACAAAATTTATATTAAGAAAGGGTACAATACACCGTAGAGGTGTTTTTATTTCACACATTAATGGCATACGAAAATCCTGGAGTAGAGGAACTCGCTAATACGCAAAACCTCAACATTAAAAATATAAAGAATATTGGCAGCATAGATCAACTAGCTATTAATCCTCAAAGAAATGAAGAGGTAGAAATGGCTAACTTCTTTAGAATACCGATGAAGCCAAAGAAGCCGGTTATTAAGGATGTAGAGCCAACAATACAAAAACAAGAAACAGATTTTGCGGAAAGTATTTTTAATGATGGTGTGGATGATATGTCATCAGCTTCGGTCTTAGCAGATATAGCTGATCCAGAATTACAAATAACAAACTCAATAAACTTCAATCACATTCAAGGTGAAGAAGGAATTGCAAAAACAATTACGGCAATCGATAACAAATTGCCACCAACGAACAGAACGACTTTTGAAGAAATAAAATTAACCGGTGAACACATTGACGTCTCCGAAGCAATTTTAAATCCTAAGAAGAAATCTTTTTTAGATCACAGCAAACCTCTTGCTCCACAAATTTATGCAGCAAGAACTTTACTTGTTGATAGTGCTAATAAATTAAATGCATTAGCAAAAACAGTAATGGAGAATAAAAAAAATGGGATTGTTGATAAAGAATTATTATTAGAATTTAGACGGCAAATGGCTTTACATGCTGCCGTACAACATAAATTTAAAGGTGCTCAAACACAAATAGCACAAGCCTTGGCTTCGTTTCGTATTGATGTGGATGGTACAACACGAATAGATAATATTGATGTGCTGCTAGATAATCATGGTGGTTCCAAATCTGCTGAAAAAATGGCAGAGTCATATTTAGATCTTGTTAATACAAAAGGTCAAAAGGCTGCTAACAAATTTGCTGAACATGGATGGGGTAGAAAATCAATAGAAGCTATCCAGGAGTTATATGCTGGTGGATTATTATGGAGTACAAAAACTTTAATTCGTAACTTCTTAGGTACTGCTGCATATCAAGCCTGGGAGTTACCAACACGAATAATTGCTGGATCTATTGGTCAAATGGAAAAAGCTTTTGCAGTTCAAAAAGGTATAAATTTTGTTCATAACAAAGGTTATAATAAATTATTTAACGGCAAACATTGGGGTGGTAATCACGGATATGATTTTCAACAAGGCTTGGCTTTTATTCAAGGATATTCCATGTCGTTTAAAGATGCTTTTATTGGAGCGAATGAAGCATTTAAAAAAGGAATGCCAAGTGATGCTCGTTCACGATATGAGATTGCAGAACAATCAAGAGTTAGTAGTGAGTATTTAGGAGTTAAAGGATTTACTGGTTCAGCTATTGATATGTTAGGTAAAACTTCTGGTTTACCTTTTAAGTTAATGTTGTGGCAAGATGAATTTTTAAAGACTCTTGTTCGCAATGCTGAATTACGAGTTAAGGCATCAGAAAAATATACAGAAGTTTTAGATGCTAAAGGTACAAAACAAGAAGCAGAAGATGCTGCTATAGCAATGTTAGGTAATCCAGGTGATGAACTAACAGCAGAGATGGATGCTGTTGCTAGACATTTTGTCTTTCAAGATGATCTTGGAATGATAGGATCTAAGATACAAGGATTCCAACAAATACCTGGAATGAAAATATTAATGCCGTTTGTTAAAACACCAATTAATATTTTTAAAACAATATCCGGTATGACCGGACACATGGGTTTTGTTGGAATAAATCCAAAGTTTTGGTCAGATGCGAAGTACAGACAACGTACTATGGCTCAAATGACTATGACCGCTGGAGCAGCAACAGTAATGTATCAGTATTATTCTACTGGTAAACTTACTGGAGCAGCACCAAGAGATGCAAAGATAAGAAAAAATATGCAAGAGATGGGATGGCAGCCTTTTTCTATTGTTATGGCAGATCCAAAGTTACCAGAAGGTGCACCGTTATTTACAGCTGATGGCATACCAACTGGAAAGCATACTTATTATAGTTATGCTGGACTAGAACCTATTGGTGGTTTGTTGGCTTTAATGACAACAACATATCAACGTATGGATTTAACAAGAGATCCTACGGAGAGAGATAATATAGCAATGGCATTTACTTTATCTGCCAAAGATTATTTTAAAGAAATTCCGTACTTAAAATTTTTTGGTAACATAACTAAAATTATGGATAGTTCGTATAGTGGAGATATAGGAACAAAACAATTATCAGAAGATATACTTGGTGCTTTTATTCCGTTCTCTGCACAGTTGCGATCTTTATCACAACTAACAGACTCTACTATCTATGATATGGGTGCAGATTTTGAATTAGATTACGAAGAATATTTATTGGATGAAAATGGCGAAATACAATTTCGTAATGATGGTAAACCAAAAATAAATCCTAGTTATGGATTACCAAAAACAAATGCAATGATGTTGAATGCGTATGCTGGTTTTAATAAAATTTATGACAACTTGCCTGGCTCCAAACCTATTAGTGAAATGTTGGAACGAGATTATTATGTGCCAAAACAAGATGTTTTTGGAAATGATTTAGAACGTAGTAAAGGATTAACATTAGTTGATAAAGTATGGAATTATGCTTTACCTTTTAATATTAAAAAAGGTGAAGAGATGACTACTTCCATGGCGGAAATTATGCGTCTTGGTAATCCTATCAATAATGTAACACAAAATTATAAAGGTATTAAACTTACCTCTAAGCAATTATATTTTTTAACCGATGCTGCAAAGAATGAAACTTTTATAAATGGAGTTGATTTTGACACAGCCATAGAAATGGAAATGTTTTCACCAGCTTACTGGATGTTAAATGATAAAGATAAATATCAACGATTGCAAAAAATTAAAAATGATTATTACGATCAAGCTTGGGATATGCAATTTTATATAGAATACTTTGATGTATGGAATGCAGCAAAAAGAAGATCCGATCATTTGAGTGATGGAAATATTACTCCATTTATGATTGGAAATTAACAAGGAAAATTATGACAATAAGTACAACAACAACCAAGAATAGTTATAGCGGTAATGGAAGTACCACAGCTTTTGCTTATACTTTCCCTATCAACTCAACAGATGAGATAACTGTTATTGAAAGATCTGCTACTGGAACGGAAACGGTAAAGTCAGAAGGATCTGGATCTACTAATTATGGCATTGCTGATAATGGTGCAGCTGGTGGAACTGTTACAATGGTTACGGCTCCGGCTAATGGAACGACTCTTGTTATTTTACGAAACACAAACTTAACACAATCAACTGACCTGGTTGCTAATGATCCTTTTCCAGCTGAAACAAATGAGTCTGCATTTGATAAATTACAAATGCAAATCCAGGAGGTTCAAGAAGAGGTAGATCGTTCTATAAAACTATCAAGAACGAATACGATGACGAGTACAAACTTTACAACAAGTGCTACGGATCGTGCATC
>Ga0209337_1001550_pt1 | contig 17380 bp, 17 predicted proteins | sample LinPmetageLP53_FD_184044 | JGI IMG/M metagenome (GOLD analysis project Ga0209337, IMG submission 184044) | Marine viral communities from the Pacific Ocean - LP-53 (SPAdes) (version 2) | ecosystem: Environmental > Aquatic > Marine > Oceanic | place: Pacific Ocean | collected 2010-02-08 | reverse complement strand
ACACAGGCAGACACAAGGATAGGCTATCATGCCCGTCAACGATCCGAATGAAGCATATGAAGCGAACGTCAAGCTCTGGAACCGATCCCGAACGGCGTACCAAGGGAGTGATGCGGTAAAGGAACAGACCACGGAATACCTGCCCCGCTACCACGGGATGGATCAGTCCGAGTATGACACGTATCTGAACGCGGCGGTGTGGTATGGTGCGCCAGAACGGACGGTCAACGGCCTCGCGGGTGCGGTACTTCGTAAGCCGCTTCGTCTGGAGGTGCCGGACCAGATGCGTGACATCATGGAAGACACGACCCTGACCGATACCCGCTTTGAGAAGTTCGCACAGGACGTTCTACTGGAAGTTCTCAAAGTGGGTCGGTGTGGCGTGTTGGTAGATATGCCGCCCGAGGGAGCCGATCCCCGCCCCTATGCCACGCTGTATATAGCCGAGGATATTATCAACTGGCGCACCGCACGGCTCAACGGTGCGGAGGTGTTGACGTTGGTGGTGTTGCGGGAGGATTACGAAACCGTTGCGGACGATGACCCGTTCGTATTAAAAGTTCAATCGCAATACCGCGTATTGTGGTTGGATGTGTCCGACACAGGCAGTCTATTCTATCGTCAAGAGGTATGGCGGGAGCGCACAACCACCGACACCTATGGAGCGCAGACGGGCAAGAAGAGGTGGGTGAAGGAAGAGGATATCGTACCGCGCCAACGCGGCGAAGCCCTTACCGAACTGCCATTTGTCTTCTTTGGCCCCGATGAGTCGGGGCCGAGCGTCAATAAGCCGCCGCTCATAGATATGGTCGATGTCAACTTCCAGATGTACGTCAATTCTGCGGACTACGAACGCGCCCTACACTTCTGCGGCTCCCCTGTCTATTTCTTCAGCGGGATAGACCGGGAACAGGAGATTCACCTTGGTCCGAATCGCGCCATTGTTTCCGAGCGAGAAGGCGCACGGGGCGAGATTCTACAAGCATCGAAGGAATGCGTAAGTGCGCTTCGTGAGGCGATGGAAGACAAGAAGACCGATGTGGCGCGGTTGGGTTCAACCCTACTGGAGGCCCAACGAGCGGGAGTGGAGTCGGCTGAAGCCCTGCGGTTGCGCTATGCGGCCGCTCAAGCCGCTCTGCGGACTATCGCCATCGCCTTTGGCGAGGGGTTGAATGAGGTGGCGCGGACGTTGGCGCGTTGGTCGGGGCTGAATGAAGAAGCGGTCAGTATTGAAGTCAATAAGGATTTCGTGGACATTTCCCTCACGCCCGAACAGGTCCAGAGCTATATGGCCCTGCACCAAGGCGGCGAGATAAGCTATGCCACCCTATACGCACTATTAGCCGAGGGCGAACTGACCCGAGCCGGAGTGGATTGGGTAGAGGAAAAAGAGCAGATAGAGAATGACTTTGAGGAGGACGTTGACCAACTATCAGGGCCGTTAGTCGCGGCACCTGTCGCAGAGTAACGCAAGGGACTCAACGCCATGTCTGTATCTATCAACCAGATGATCCGTGCCATGCACAAGGCGCGGCATGAGATCGAAATAAACCAGATCGGCGGTTTATCAGCTGAGTTGGAAACCATCTTCGATAAAGCCGAGCGCAAGCTATACCGCCAACGGGACCGATTCTTCAAGGGTTTATCCACCAATGCACAAGGCGAAGTGATCGGCTCGGTAAAGAACATCGAAGCGGCTCGTAAAGCCATAGCAAATGTAAAAGAACAAGTGGGCAAACTCGTCACAGTACCGGGAAACGTCTGGTCGGATAAGATGGTGACCGCGATGGGCCAAGCGGGACGGGATTTAGCGCGGGTCAACCTGACCACGGACTTTATCCCCCAAGCTAAGATCGACGCGGTATTCAAGCACATATCGGGAACGGAACGGGCGATATTGAAGGTGGGCCGCTCTGATGCCTATTCCATTATCGGAACCATCGGTGACGATATAAACGAGTTCTTTCGGCGGGAGATGCTCAACTCAGTAGCGGAAGGCATCCCCGTTCAAGGACCGGGAGACACGTTATCCAACCGCTTGTTTGCGTCAGGGCGGTTAAAGGCCATTCCCGTTTATACGAAGAATGGGCGCACAATTATGCGCTCGGCTAAAACCCGAGCTGATGCCATTGCGCGGATCGAATCGGCTAAGATCCTGAACGCCACCCACGAAGATGTCACCAAGCAAGCCCTCGGTGACGAAGCGGTCTATCGCAATTCCAACCCACAGGACAGCCGCACCACCGACATCTGCGCGTATGCCGCCCGTGAAAAGCCGATGACGTTGGTTGAGTGGAGCCGAAGCCGCTTTGGTAGACCGCCGCGCCTAAAGCCTTTTCACCTTTGCCGCTCGGTGCTGATCGGTGGGATGGAGGAATGGTTTGAGGATGATGGGAACCCCGAACCCGTTCAAGACGCGACTCCCCCACCCCAACCTGACAACCCCAAGATTAAGGGGCCACAGGACTTCGATGACATCGAAGATCGGCTAAAATACTACGCCGAGGGCGAGAATACCGTGAGGAATGTGGTGGGCGAAGCGGCTCGGAGGAAGAAAAGGGTGCGTAAAATTGATAAGGAGCTTGACGCACTGGAGCGGGAGCGGGTCGAGTTGTGGGATGACAAGAGCCAACGACCCCGCTTGAGAAAGGTGCAACTGCGAAAAAGAGAGTTGATTCGGGAGCGAAATAAGCCCGAGGTGTCGATGCGGGACTATGTTATGGACTTAATTGGCAATAAAGACCAAATCCTTGTCGAAGGGCTACCCATACGCTACGAAAAGCGAGATGCGTGGAAACGATTGGATAAAGAATCAACTTCCACGCTCAATAATCGCCTTGGGAAAAAATCACCTCTTTGGGATGGAGCAAAAGAGCGGCTCAACGAAGGCCGTGATTTCGTCAATCGGCTTGTCCACAGGGGCGATAGCGATTTACCCAAAGGAACCGTCACAAATCGGGAACCATCTCTTGAGTACGACAAAGCCGAGAAAATGCTGAAAAAGAACTTGGACGATGGGTATATCAGCCAAGAGAAATACGATGCCGAGTTAAGGGCTATCGCGGCTGTGAGGGCAGAATTTAAGAAGTGGAAAAAGTCAGATAGTTCTTATCAACCGAGCTTGGAACAAAGCCAAAAACTCCGAGACCTATTTAAGAAGGCGGGATGGTCCGAGGATACGGGTTGGTCTGAGGTTGAGATAACGAAGTATGCCCCCTTCAAAGGTTTAGATTATGACATCGTGGTGTCGGATCGCTCCAAGCTCAAGGATACATACGCCCGAGCCTTTCAGTGGTCATATAACAAATCACTTGGATACGGCGATAAGAAAGGTGTCATAGCTGTAGGTGTAAAAGAGACAGCGAGTGTCATGGCGCACGAATTAGGGCATCTGATTGAGCATACGGTGTCAGGTTCCCATGAGGCGGTCAAAAAATTCCTCGCGTATCGAACGAGGGGTGAGGCGGCGGTGCAGTTAAAAAAGATATTTCCGACTGCGGGATACGGTCCCAAAGAAGTCGGTAAAAAAGATAAATTCAAAGAGTTCTGGGAGCGTATCCTTCGGGAGACTAAATTTGGCGGCAAACCCGATTCGCAGTTGAGCGTCCAAGAGTTAGATTGGTTGAGTGTAAGCGCAGAGAGCAAGGCATACTACACGGGCAAGACTTATGACGGAGCCTCCGAGGTGATCTCTATGGGCATAGAGGCTTTATATGCTGACCCTGTAGCCTTTGCCCGAACCGATCCCGAGTATTTTAAGTTCCTCGTTGGTGTTTTACGGGGCGATCTGAGGTATTACTAATGGCGCACATACGTATCGAATTACAAGGGGATAAGTACCGCCTATCTATCAATGATGCCGACGAGTGGGTCAGCAGTGATGGGCCTATGCAAGAGATATTAGTGGATATGTTAAACGATGAAGCTCCGATGAGTTTCTTTAAAACGCCGGATGTACCCGATCCAGAGAATCGTGCTATACGGTTTGCGGTGATTCGCTTGGAGGCTTTGAAGACCACAATACTCACCGTTGCATACAATGCCCACGACCCCAAGCCTTATGAACCCGATAAAGAAACGCCACAATATTAAGAATCCCCTTGTCTCGGTGGTAACGTAATTGCAGACTCATAAGTAAGGAGCTATGAAATTGGCAGAAAACAAGCTAAAAGCAGTCGTGAAAACCTTGGAGGATCTGGACGAATCGGTTCAGCCGCTCTATCAGCAGACGGGCGATGGCACCTATGCGTTGAGCGTCGAGGGCAGTCTGCCGGGATTCATTGAGAAGGAACGGGTCAATGAGTTCAGGGAATCTAATTTAAAGCTGACCGCAGAAGCTAAAGCCGCTCAAGACGCTCTATCCAAGTTTGAAGGGGTGGATGTCGATAAGTACAAGGCGTGGCAACAGACCGAATCGGACCTTGAAAGAAAGAATTTAGTTGAGGCGGGACAGGTCGAGGAATTGGTTGCCAAAGAATTGGTCAAGGCCACTTCCCCGCTTCAAGATCAAATAAAGGCATTAGAGAGCAATCTAAAAGAGCGCGATAAGATGATCTCGCGTAAGATGTTAGACGAGGAAATCCTGAAAGCGGCAAACGCGGCCAACGCTCAATCTGGAGCAGAGGACTTTTTGGTTTCAAAGGCCAAAGAATCGGGATGGACAATTTCAGAAGGACGAGCGGTTCAGTTAGACGGGGGTGGCACTCCCGTATTTTCTGACGCGAATCCCGGCGCACCCAAGACGATTGGCGAATGGGTCGAGGAACAGACTCAATCCTACTCTTGGGCCTTTGCGCCATCATCCGGCGGCGGTGCTACCGGATCAGCAACTACGGCACCGTCAGCGAATGGTAACGTGCTGAATAGAGATGATAAAAAGGGTTTTCAGAATCAATTAGAAGAGATTGCAACGGGCAAGACTTCACTGAAAGCCTCGTAAGACGTAGTAAAAACACAGCAGTAGCATAAGCCAACGGACGGTGTTCGTGGGCTGACGGGGACGGCGTTCCTTGCTCGCTTGTTGACGATTCAACCTCAACAAACGCATAAGGAGGCCACCCGTGGCTAATTCTCTTACAAATGTAATCCCCCAACTATTGGCACAGGGTCTCATGGCCTTGCGTCAGCAGTCTATTATGCCCCGCCTTGTCAATCGCTCTTACGATTCTCTGGCGGCTCAATCGGGTAGTACTATTGATATCCCGATCCCCTCGGCTATTACGGCGAACGCGGTAACTCCCGGCACTACCTCACAAGCGGTCAGTGATCTAAGCCCGACAAAAGCGACGATTACGCTCGACCAGTGGTATGAAGCGGCGTTCAATCTCACGGACGAAGAGCTTAAAAACGTCGAAGAGAACAACCTGATGCCGATGCAAGCGTCAGAGGCGATCAAAGCGTTGGCAAACAACGTAGATACCTACATTATGAACCTCGCCTCCAGTGCAACTAACGGGATCAGCCAGAACGGCGGCACCGCCGGAACCACGCCTTTCGCCTCCAACCTCGACGCTTATCTTGCGGCCCGTAAAGAGTTGAACAACTCTGCGGCTCCGATGGATGACCGCTATTGCGTAATCAATGCGGATGCCGAGGCTGAAGCCCTGTCGTTGGAAGCGTTTCAGAACGCGGCTTGGCGCGGCGATACGGACGGTATCATTCGCGGTCAGATCGGTGAGAAGCTCGGCGCGACTTGGGTCGTGGATCAGAATGTCCAGACCCACATCAATGCCAACGGAACGCCTACGGGCTTCCTTGTCAATAACGGCGCGGGTTATGCCGCAGATATCACCGTAATGACCATTGACACGGGTTCCAACAACCCCGCAGTCGGTGACATCTTCACCGTGGCCGGAGACACCGTGTCTCATGTTGTGACGGCGGCGGCGGGTGGCACTTCGATCACCTTCACACCGGGACTTGGTGCGGCAGTTGTCAACAACGCGGCCATCACGTTCACCGCTTCGGCGGCGGCGTTCACCCGCAACTTGCTGTTCCATCGCGATGCTTTCGCTTTCGCCTCTCGTCCGTTGGAAGACGGGATGATGGTTGGCGGCGATAACGTGATGAGTAATGTCGATCCGATATCGGGCCTGTCGCTCCGCGTAGAAGTATCGCGTGAGTTCAAACAGACCCGCGTCAGCTATGACATTCTCTACGGTGGCGCACTCGTCCGGCCGGAGTTGGCTTCGCTGATTCTCGGGTAAATGAGTTAAGTGGGGTGGCGTTGTGGTCAACTGGTGGTCCTCTGCCGGAGATACCACGATGACCGCGTTCGCCACCCCGCTTGAACCCTCCCCCACTTACTCGGAATGGATCGCACTAATGGTTGACACTATTCAAATTGATGACGGCAAGGGCGATTACATTGTGATCAATGCCGCCGATTTTGACCCCGAGAAAATGAAGAAGTTCAACGAAGATGGAGAGGCAGAGCAACCCGCACCCAAGAAGCGAGGAAGGCCGAAGAAGGCTGAGTAATGGCCCATTATTATAACACAGATGCGGACATAACGGACCTCCTCCCTACCCTGACCAATAGTCAGTTGGCAAGCGAGGCCCAACGAACGACCAAGCTCCGCATTGTCGCTAAGAACTGGATCGACTCGGTATATCCCGGCACAGCCCCGTTCGCGCCTGTCTCTACCGCGTATTCGTGGGTGGTCAATCAGTCAAACCATAGCGCGGGAGATTCCACGGTGGTGATCGGTAGCGGGACCAATAACCCGTCAGTGGATGACCGATTCCGTGTGGTGGGCGATTACCAATGGAGCGACAGGGACAAGAATTTCAAGGGGCTTATAGACGATAGCCAAGAATACCGCGTCACGGCGTTTTCAACGAATACCGTGACCTATGAACCCGCCGCCGAGCAGATGTTTACAGACGCGGCCCCGATTAATTTCGGCACCCCTTATATCATCCGTCAGGCGGCTACGTACTACTGTCTACACTTAGCCTATATCCTCCTTCGCAACAACCCCGAAGATGTGATGGCGGCATCGGCCTTGACCCAAGCAAAGGGCATCATCCAGATTCCCGCCGAAGGGCGCACGGCTACGGCCAAGCCTGAGTCTACGTTTAATTTCCAAGTCACTACAGGGTCGGTGGTGCGGGTATGACAGAAATACGCTTAGAGGGCGATTCCAAGCGGTTATTCACGGAGTTAGAAAGCCGTGGCGATGCCATGACCAAGGTCTTTCGGGTCTTCCATCGCTATATGGGCGTAATGACCGATAATACGTTCAAAGAAAACGCCAAAGGCGGGACATGGCGCGGCGTGAAATGGAAGTATTTCGCCCCGCAGTATACGCGTAAAGACGGGACAGTAATTCCCGCATGGGGCGGCGTGGCGAAGGTCAGGGGCAAGGGCAAGGTCTTGGGGCGTAAACGGGCATCCGGCACCTCACGGGTACAGCAGGGCGATTCTATCGTTCAGGACACCATGACGCTCCGCGGTAATGCTACTCTCGGCGTGGTGCATATCACGAAAACGAAGATGCGGATCGGCACCAATATCAATTATGCGGCCGCTCAACAGAAGATGCGCCCCTTTCTATTCTTCACCAAGAGGGACGCGGCCTACCTAAACAAGCTGATGAGCGACTACCTGATGACGGGCAAACTGCCGGGAAATGCTAAGTGAGCGACTACAGTATCATCGAAGGCAATATCGTGGATGTCCTGACCGCTGATAGCAAGTTGGGTTCAGGCGGCACATTGGCACTTGCGACGATACGGCAAAAACACTTGGAAGACGCAGAAGAATATTCGGACGTTGGCCTCCCTGCCTGTTCTGTCGAGGCGCGGTTTGGTACGGCTACGCGTGAGGCGGTTACGCTGATGCAGACCCGTAATTTCACGGCTTCGATTGTGGTGATTACGGAGGGCGTTGACATCCGAGCGACCAAGCAAAACCTGAAAGCCATCACGGCAAGGATCTCGCGGGTGCTTAGTCAGCAGTACGAGGTGGCTAAACAGTTGGATGACCTCCCGTCTGAGATAAGCGGCTCAGCGGGTTCGGTGGAAATAGATGTGACCAACGTGGTGATGGACTCTACTGAAATAGAGAATACAAACCAATTTCGGGGCGTGGCTGAGTTGGTGGCCGATATACGGGTCTTGGTAACTGAGCCAACGGACTCTGCAAGCGTTGCATCACCGTCTACAAGCTACGCGAACGATGACCTCTATAACATAGGCGCGGAGTTCGTCATTAAAGCCTTACAGGAGGACTCAGCCCTTGGCAGTGGCGGTGCCTATCAAGTGAATTTGTGGGAGCAAGAGCATAGGGCCGATTTCGGAACGATCATGGACTACCAACTTCCGGCGATCTCAGCGGAAGTGAACTTTGCATCGCAAGCGGTGGAGCAGATCAGCGGCATAACACAAGTCGGCCTCCTTGGCTCGGTGTTGGTGGTCCGCGAAGCCTACGACCTCCCCACGCTCAAGAGCGATCTATTAGAACATACCGCACGGGTAGAGCGGTGTTTAAATCAGCAATATCTACCCGTGCGGCAAATGGCAAGAATGCCTGAAGTGATCGGAGGAGCCGAAAGAGGGACTCTTACGTGCAACGTGGCAGACCTCGACATCACTGTCGGGGAGATTGCACACCGATTTCGCGGGTTCGCAGAAATCTCGTTTTCCATCGGCTTCGGCCTAACTTACTGACGGCAGAACAAGGAGCAATATCGTGGCAACCAATCTAAACAGAATACGAAAACTTTACGTGTCGGCGGCTACCGCCGAGTCCACGTATGGAACGGCTATCGCAACCGATTCGATGCTAAAAGTCGATGCCGGAGTCATCACCAACCGCGAGGTCGGCGTAGTGTCCAACAATGATCTGGTCGGTGGCACGGAAGAGCCTACTGAGCAGTTTTTGACCAACCAGAGCATAGCCCTACCTATCGCACAGGCGCGGGTGAAGCCTCACACCCTCGCCACTATTGCGGCGTATGGCGTGAGCAATATCACGACCACCACGCCATCCGGTGCTTCTACTGCGCGTAAGCACCAAATCACGACAAGCGGTAGCCCGAACACGACTCTGGAATCGTTTACCGCAGAGGGCATCCTGAAGAGCGGCGTGAATCAAGTTTATCCCGGTGTGTTCGTTGATAGTTTCAACTTTTCGGTTAATCGCGGAGCCAATCAGTTCGCCTCGTTGACCTCCAGTTGCTACGGTTGCGGCACGGTTAGTTCGGGTTCGGACAACAACCGCGACGAAGTTAACGAAAACCCGATCAGCGGTTCCGTGGCCGGAATAGGCATTGGAACAGGCGTTTATGATGGCGATACGAAGGGCGGCAACTCTGAGCCTACAAATTGGGACATTGCGTCAGTTACGGATATAACGGGCCAAGTCACCTCGTTTGAATATTCGTACGCCAACAACGTGGACCGTGATTTCCTCTATCAAGTCGGCGGTGACAAGATATATAACATTGCTGAGAAAACGGCACGAAGTCAAACAATCACGATCACGAAGTTGTGGCAAGATGATACCTTTCGGACGGGCCTATATAACCAGACCAATTACAGTCTACAGGCACGATTCAAAGGCGATCAAATTGGCAGTGAGGGCGTTTACTATGGGGCCTGTTTTACCATCCCAAAGGCTGTCCTACAATCGGCTGACGTATCTGATGACGGTGGCCGCATAGTGGAGACATTGACCTTCCTACCGCTTTGGGACGCTACCACGGGAGGAACGCCTAACCCCTTCGGCTCGGTTATTATTGATGTGTTCAATACCAAAACGGCCTACGCAGGTTAATCGTGGCTAAAGCAAAAGCGAAGGCCACCAAGAGCGGCAGTGGGGAGTCTGGTCGCGGCCACGGGGGGAGTGGAGTAACTGCCGCCCCACTCCCTCCACTCTTTGTCTCGGGCCGGAAGATTCGGGATGGTGAATATGCCATCGCATTTAAGCGCGGCGAAGACGGTGAAACGCAGACCGAAAAGTTTATCCTCGCCACAGTAGAAGAGCGTATCAAGAACGGCCAAGGCAACGCAGAAGAGTTGCAATGGCTATTAGATCAGTGCGCGGATTTACCCAAGGAGGCTCCTGATGCCTAAAGGTGGCAAGTTCTACGCGACCAAGAAAACAGAAATGAAACGGGAGAAACCCAAAAAGAAGCCCAAGAAGAAACCCAAGAAGAAGCCCAAGGGGAGGTAGAATCGACATGGCTATAGTCTACCGAGGCAAGCGGTTTAGCGGCTACAATAAGCCGAAGCGCACCCCGAGCCATCCGAAGAAAAGCCACGCGGTATTGGCTAAAAAGGGCGATACCATAAAGCTGATACGCTTCGGTCAGCAAGGTGTCAGTGGAGCGGGTAAAAGTCCCAAGTCTGAGCGGGATAAAGCTCGGCGGCGGTCTTTTAAAGCAAGACACGCAAAAAACATAGCGAAAGGTAAGATGTCGGCCGCGTATTGGGCCAATAAAGTCAAATGGTAATCCCTCAATAGAAAGGCAGATGACATGGCAGTCATTTTAGGGCGCAAGGTTCGGATAGAGTTGTATATACCGGAAGCGGATGATCAGATTGTGGCGGTCTTCCCTTCGTATGATGACGAAGAGTTTTCCAAGGCGATCACTTCCCTGCTGAAAAACCGATTCAAGCAAGTCGGTCGGCGCGTGGAGAACAGGACGCAAGAAGCGCGGATCAAGTTTTTTGACAGTACGTGCATTGGCATGGAGGGCGTTGAATACGAAATGCCGGATGGAAGTATCGGCTCCCTCTCTGCGGATGTAGAGAATTGGAAAAACAAGATCCCCGCCAACTGGAAGGCTTCGATCAGTGCTTCTTTTGAAGAGAAAGAGACCTTGGGTGAAGAGGATCGGGGAAACTTCGGGAGTCCGTCAGACGAGGAATGATCCTTGCCGATTCGGACGTTGAGAACTTAGACGATGAGCGGGTCGAGGAACTGTACGACCTTGATCCGCTCTACTTACTTGCCCGTGACTATCTATCCAAGTACGAGATCGGCCTTGCACCGGACAAAGCGGAATTGACCCCGCTACAAATAGAAGCAATAGCGTTCGTCAACAGTGAGGTCCACAGGCAATACCGCGAAAAGCGGGACGGTGATGACGGTGATTACGACACAGAAAAATCTTTCAGCGATAATGAGCTTGCCCGTATCGCCCAAGGCGGCAAATAAATGGTAGCTATAACCGACAAAGTCACGATAGAAGCGAGGTTTGAAGGGCAAAACCTCCACCAAGGGACCGCCCAAGCTATAAAGGATATGAAGCGGTTTGAGGATTCGATTGACAAGGTGGGAAAGGAGAATAAGCAACTTCGCGGAGAATTAAATCGGGTTCAAAAGGAACTCAAGGGAACGGGTACCGCCGCGAAGAAGGCGGGAACAGAGATGGAAGCGATGAACAAGGCAGGGGCCTTGTTAAAACGGGGCTTGGCGGGACTCGCTGTCTATATGTCCGTGGGCGCGTTAAAACAGTATGGCGAGGAATGGACTAACCTACGCAATAGAGTAAAGCTGTTCACGAAAGATCAAGAAGAGACAAATCGGGTCGTTCAAGAATTGTTTGTGACATCAAACAAAACCCGCCAATCGGTCAGTGATACGGCCGAGGTCTATCAGCGTTTCGCAATGGCGAACAAGGCTCTTAATCTTAGTCAAAATGATCTTCAAAAGTTGCTCCTGACCATAAATCAATCCGTTGCTCTTTCGGGTGTCAGTGGACAGGCGGCGAGTGCGGCGTTGGTGCAGTTGGGTCAAGGTATGGCGGCGGGAGTATTGCGCGGTGAGGAGTTAAATAGCGTCATAGAGCAAACGCCCCGTTTAGCGATGGCTATTGCCGAGGGCATGGGCAAGACTACGGGCGATCTAAAGAAATTGGGTGAGCAAGGTAAAATTACAGCCCAACAGGTCGTAGGGGCTTTATTTAAAGAAGCCAAAAGAGTTGACGCAGAATTTGAGAAGCTAACCCCTACCATCGACCAATCTCTGGTAGTCTTAAACAACTCGTTCGGTCAATTTATTGATAAGTTGGAACAGCAGTATGGCATCTTTGAAAGGCTCGCCAATAAGATAGGCGATTTGGGCTTGGCGATGGGTGCGGATGATGGCGGTGCGGCTTTTAAGGACTTTGTGGTAGGTGGTGTGACGCAAGCCGCTTCCCTGACGGGCGATGCCATCATGGCTGTCGGGACAGGGGCATTTGATAGCCTCATGGGCTACAGCGCAAAAGTTACGGAACACGCAATGCGGAACATTTCTAATATTGCGGGTGAGTTTGATGCGGATTTAGGCCGTACGATGAATAATATGACAACGGAATTTGTATGGGGTAGTCAAGCCCCGTCTGGAGTCGATGCTATTGCGGGAAGAATCACAAAACCGGATGCGGTGGCCCCATCAAGTGGGCCGGATTTGTTTAATGTAAAACCTAATACCCAATTAAAACATGGTGATATGATTTCCCGCCTCCAGAAACGAACACAGGGTGACGCTCGCTTTGGTGAGTTTATGGCAGGGGGCGGCGATCATACGGGCGGCGATGTATCTACGGCGATGCAAGACAGGTTCAGAGACATGGATTCGGCTTTCGGCGAACACCTACAAGATGAGCAAGACGCAAGAGACAAGGCAAGTGCCGAAGGAATTGCAAAGGAAGAAGCGGCGCAAGGCGAGTTGGCGGCTATGCGGATCTCTCTTATAGATGATGAGATGCGTGCGTTTAAGGCACAACAACAAATGGAGCGTCAGGCATTTCAAGAGAAGTTTGGAGAAGATCAGCAATTAATGGAGTCGTTTGACAACTTACAAGCGGCAGAATTAGGTGCGGCTAAAGGGGCCAATGAGCTTGCAGAAAAATTAAGATATATATCTGAAGCGGCTACGCTCACAACAGCCTTCTTGGATACGATTGGCGGCGGTAAATATGCGGGCATGGTAGACAGTGGCGCAGGGATCGCCACGGCGTTGGTTAAAGGTGATCCCATTGGCATGATTACGAATAGCCTCGGCCTCTTCAGTGATGTGGTGGGCTTTCTATCGCCGGAAGTGGATGAAGCGGCTGAAGCCGAGCGGCGGTATCAAGAGGCTCTTCGTGAAACGCGGATGGAGCTTCAGCAGTCGGTAGAGGGCATCGTAGGCAGTAGTGGAGCTTTCCGCGACGCGCAGAGAGAGGCGACGCAGGGCTTTCGTGACGCTTTTGAGAACTTCCAGACAGGTTCCGGTCTTTCTACATGGCAACGGCTACGCAATTACCTTGAAACGACAGTAGATGACGAGAGAACCTTGGGTGAGCAGTTGGCAGAACTTACTGCCGCCCCTACAGCGGGTCAGGTTGACCTCGGTTTTTTTGGTAAGTCACGCGACGAGGTCAATGCAAAACGGGCCGCTGAAATGCAAGAATTTATAGACATCTTCGGTGAAGATGTGACTATGCACGAAGTTAAAGTTCAAGCCTTGCAGATGTCAGACGCTTTGTCGGGCGTGGGCCGAGCCGCCAAGATGACCGCCGAGCAACTTGCGCCCCTCACCCGCTCTATCCGCATGGGCTTTGATGTGGAAGAAATGGCCCTTCGTAAGACAGCCCAAGACCGTATGCAGGATTTCGCCGGAGCCGATCCCTACCTTCAAAATAAAATATTCCGCGACTTGGGCCGCTCCATCGACAGTCTTAGGTCACGGGAGTCGGCAACCCTTAGAGCCGCACGGACAGGCGGTTCAGCCAAGGTGACCGTGGGCAGTGGCAGTGGTAGTGGCGGTTCCTCCAGTCCAACCTCACCCACAACAGGCGTAGACGGCACAGGGGCATTGGTGCCGGAGGTGCGGCTAAATGAGATCGTCCTTGACGATTGGGCCGATGCGGTAGATGTGTCAAACGCCACGCCGATAGATAAAAATTGGAACGAGATTGTCCCGCTTATTGGTGGCGGCACAGGTCACAAGCGGATTGATCCTTTGAAATGGTTCAATGTCGTTGAATTGAAGACGATGGACACCAAGATGGGGCGTATTAACAAAACGTGGAATGAGATCATCCCGTTGATCGGATCGGGAACGGGCCACAAAAGAATTGATCCTGAGTTTTGGTATAACGTGGTTGAATTGAAAACGATGGACACGCGGGTGGGCCGTATTCAGAAAACGTGGAATGAGATTATCCCGTTGATTGGAGCGATTCCCGGCGCGGCTGAGAAGCGAATAAATCCCGGCCATTGGGATGTGGTTATCGAAGTCAGCGACCTCAATAAGAACCCCATTGGCCGAAATTGGGACCAAGTGGTCAGCATGGGCGATAAGATTGGCGTAAACGGTTGGAGCGACATATTCCGCTTCGGGCAAGAAGTGCAAGGTGGCGGCACGGCTCCGATGCCTAAAATGGCCCTTGGATGGGGTGACGTATTCAACCTCGACAACCTCGGCACCATCGACTTAGACGTAGGCGCGGCGGTGCGGCTCGTAGGCGAACGCAAAAAGGTCAATATCGGTGACCTTATCGACATGGGCGCACTGGATGGCATTATCACCAAGTCCGTTAATCGTGCTATACGGGATAGGTCGGTGACGGTAAAGCACGGCGCGTCTAATTCTACCTCGGGAACAAGTACGCCATCCAATTCGCAGAAATCAAATTTCCGTGGCCCAACGGCCTCAACAGAAAAACGGACAGGATACGGGTGGTAGCTAAATGGCTAAAACTATTACACTGACGCTGACCTCCCATGCGGGTACGAATATCACCATCAACGCGCCACAGTATCCAGAGCAACGCGGCGAGAGTTACCCGATGGTATACGGCCGGACGATGGGCGGCGGCATTAAAGTGGCAGACCTCGGTCCCGGCACGGCAACGGTGTTCCGCAACCCTTCGCTTGCCTTTGACCGCCTATCCAATACGCAGTATGAGTCCCTGCGTAACTTCCTTAAAACGAACGCGCAATACTCTAAAAATAGTTTCACATACACCGATCCCTTCGCCACGGCGCATACCAACATGCACTATACAGGCGGCTTAGAAGGGTTCCAATCGTCCGTGGGCAATCATTGGTCAGGCACCATCAACCTCGCTAAAGATATGAGCGCATAAAGTGGCTAAAGACCTTTCTGCTACCAATGCCGCGTCCTACAAGGACTTGACCGCGTATCAACTTCTTTATCTGATCGAAGTGGACGCGGATGTTCCCGGTGGAGCTACGACTACGCTGCGCTATGGGACGAGGAAATACACCATCCCCGCTACTGCAATAACCTACGACGATAAGCTGCGTGAAGGCGGGATAAGCCTCGGATGGCACCAAGCGCGGATCGGCGGCGGCTTATCCGAGGTCGCAGGGTTTAGCTATGTCCTTGCCAATGAAGGGCAAGAGTCCGTGACCCTATCGGATGAGTATTTCTTGGAGAACGATGCGGTCAGGGTGTATCTGATTTTCATCGGTGTAGGTGCGGCAGAGGGGGCGGCTGATAAAATTGAGATAGCGCGTGGTGTGATTGAGAATTACCCGTTTTCCATGCGTGATTTTACGTTTGATGTGATCGACGGGTCGGATAAAGATTTTAGTGAGTTTCCTACCCGTGACATAAACCTAATCGAACACCCCTTTGCGCCTATGGGTTCTTTGGGGCAAGTGATCCCCGTTCCGTTTGGCAACGTCAATGTCGGGCCGTTTTCCGGCGATGGGTCCACGCCGTTCCTCGCCCCTACGCGCAACATAGATATTTTCCTTCGCAAATATCTGAGCGGCACCGCCAACGATAGTTATTCCACGGCCTATCAATACTACGCCAACGCTCGACGCATGGCCGAGGTGCTACAGAGAACGCAGAGTAGCACGACCTACTTCACGATTGATGACTTTACCCGCAAGCTGATCCTATCGCCTGTAATGCCCAAATCAACCAACGAGGTGGCCGATTGGTATTATGTTGCGGATGGCAAATACAGCGGCGGCGGTGCGACTACGGTGACATTGGCACTCAACACGGATCTGGATGTGTATATCGGCGGTTGTCCCAAGCTCGGGTCGATCACGGCGGTCACTTGTGAGATTATCTCTGCGGTTGGGAGGTGGGATTACAACGTGCTGATCGGCACCACTTCCCTCGCCTCCGGCACGAACGTGATCGGCAACCAATCCATCACCCTTGCCGCCGCAACGTGGGAAGACGATTGGGACTTTGAACGCGTATCGGTGGAGATAAACGGGAGAGAAGCGGCCACAATTACTGAGATATATCTGGATGTCCGCTACGACGATCAGCAGACCGCTGAAGCGGAGTCGTTGCCGATCTACCAAGCTACGGTTGGATTTGAAGATGTTACGGCTAATTATGCGGATGGTGCGGTGATCTCCAGTAGCGGCACCGCCCTACGGAATAGTGTCGATATCCTCCACGCTGTTCTTCGCGGCAAGACGTTGCTCAACCTACCCACCGCCGACATCAATACCGCCTCATTCACTACCGCCAAAGCCGCACGAACTGATTGGAATTTCGACTTCGTAATCGACAACGCCCTAAACATTGAGTTTCTAAACGAGTATGCGTTCCAATCCGGTCTACATCTGTTTAAAGATTTCCAAGGGTTGTGGAAGGTTGTGGCTCAAGACAAGGACCGCATCCCAACGCAGTCCTTTTGGTCGGATCACAATATCGCTCTACGCAATCCCGATGCGATACCGGAAGAATATGAATACGATGTGGAGTTCGCACGAACCCCCATCCGCGACATTATCAACGAGGTAGCCCTACGCTATCGCCTTGATCGGACTACGGGCGAATACACCAAGATGGCGGTGGCTTCGGGACGTTATCGCACCACAGGCACAGGCACGTTGACCGCCGCAGGGCTGTTCACTGACGCTGACGTTTCAGCCAACTTCAGCACCAACGGCACTACCGTAAACGATACGCTGTATATCGCCGGAGACAAAGCCTATACGGTTTCAGCCATTGCCCCAAGTGGCGTGAGGACGTTGACACTGACAAGCTCTACGGGCATCAACGTCCACGGATCGGCCACCACCTACTACGCAGGGCCGAACCTGACAGGCGAAATGATCCGTTCACAGCTACGCTACAAAACGACCAACCCCCTCGGCCAAGAGCTAAAGGATTTCACTGATGTGGGTGGCTATACAAGCGATCTCATCGCAGATGACACCACCGCACAGGCGTTCGTTTACCACATTACCACGCTTCGATCACAGCGGCGGCTTCAGGTGGAGTTCGCTACTTGGCTGAACGCCGTAGATGTAGAGCTTGGCGATACGGTTTGGTTTGATCATCCGTGGTTGCCCGTCAGCCGCCGCCCCGTCCAATACACCACCCTCGGCGCGTCCTTGTCGAATAGTGCCACAACGGTCACAGTGCAGACAGGTTTTTCCACTATGTTCCGGC
>Ga0209337_1001549_pt1 | contig 17385 bp, 18 predicted proteins | sample LinPmetageLP53_FD_184044 | JGI IMG/M metagenome (GOLD analysis project Ga0209337, IMG submission 184044) | Marine viral communities from the Pacific Ocean - LP-53 (SPAdes) (version 2) | ecosystem: Environmental > Aquatic > Marine > Oceanic | place: Pacific Ocean | collected 2010-02-08 | reverse complement strand
TGCCTTCAACCAAGAGTTAATGATTTCCTCTGCTCTTTGTTCGGGTATGTTACGTTTTGCAGCAAGAGTAAATGCAGTGCCTCCGTAGACAGTAAGGAAACTTACCTCCTTTGCAATCTGCCTTTCAAGCTTTGTAACATCCTTAGGATCCTTCTTAAAGGTTAAACCGGCAGAGTAACTATGCAGGTCAACGCCAGAGCTAAAAGCTTTAATCATGTTCCGTTCGTTAGCCACGTGAGCAAGAACACGTAGTTCCATCGCCTTCATGTCAATAGTAATGAAATCATGGCCCTTAGGCGCAACGACGTAATCACGGATATTTACATCTAGATTCTCACGAGGAAGGGTATGGAATGATACTCCAATCTTACCATTACGACCTCGTTCAATATTAGCACCTGAATTAGAGATACGACCTGTTACGGTACCATCGATGCGATACGAACTGTAAATCTTACCGTTACCTGTATTCCCAAGAGCGATACGAGTGCCATCAATATAAGTAGACTTTAGTTTAACATACTTCTTGTATTCAGAGAACCGATCAAAGAATGCCTTAGCGGCCTTAACCTGATCGTCACTCATATTGTGGAGGACTGACTTAGCAATGTTTACTTCTTCGTTACTCATCTTTAAGACCTCTTGAGGTGTACTCGTCACCCACTAATTGCCCCACTTTAACTAGAGTTTCCTCATTAGTTGAAGGGGCACCTTTCTTCGTGAAATGAAAAGGATACAGTCCAAGTCCAAAGTCTTCAACCACTGTGTATTCCTTCTCCTTATCTTTCTTCTCTAAGGAGAAAATAATCCTAATCAAATCCTTCGTTGAGTTGAGATTGATCTCATCATCTAGATCAGCGGCATCTCTCAAAGCACGCTCTGCCTTCTCAATCCTATCATCTAGTTGAATTCCTAACTCTTCAAGCTTATCCTCGTCAATTAGCAATCCCTCATACTCCATGTCTCTAAAAGCCATGGTTAAAGGAGCAATCAGTTTATCGTAGAGCTTACCAAGTTTCCGCTCTTCCAATTCTTGCAGAAGCTTATGGTAAACACGAGCCGTACCGTAAGTATCCTTTGCGTTACCCTCGACGCAGAAGTTTAGTGGGATATTTTTCCAATCAAACTTTTTTCCTTCAACTGTAAGCATTAGAATTCTTCCTCTGGAAAGTAGTAGTACACTAGATCTGATAGTGACTTCGGGACATCCTCTTTATAGAGGTGCTGTAGTAGTCTAGTATCATACACGTCATGCACCTCCTCTACACCATACCTTTTGAGAAATTTAAGGTCGAAGGTTGCGTTCTGCAAGATCTTCCTAATATCTTTTCTCTTCATCATACAAGCAATGAAGTTTAGGAAACTCTCTTTAACACGATTACTTATCTTCGCCTCAGGATGATCAATGGGAAGTACTAATGTCCCTCCAAGATCACCAGTAACTCTATCAATGAGCGTCATTGACACCGTGTGAATAGTATCCTTCATGAAGTTCAAACCAGTGGTCTCAATATCAATAGCCATATCTAGTTTACTGTCCAGGAAATCATCTCGGACTTCATTTAACTCACTCGTAGTCATAGCAAAAGTATAATCCACCTGAACCGCTGAGGACTTCCCTAAGAGGATATTATTAACAGCGTTCTGTATGTCTGTTGAAAAGAGAAACGAGTTCCTAGGCTCACTCACGACCTCAAAAGGGTGCTTAATAACCACTAACGGGAAGGTGTGTCCATTAGGAGATTCTAAGGAGATGGGCTTACCTCTAACCCTAGACTCTAAGGTAGCTTTACCATAAAGCATAGTTGTCGCAAGCTTGCCACATGCGAACACCAGCTTTGGTTTGTACCTCTCAATAGAGTCATACAAGTGATGGGTACATGTCTTCCTAATCTCGGGATTCAAATTGTCCGTATTAATTGAGGGACACTTAACAGCCGTAGTCATTCCTACTTTAAACTTATCAAGTAAACCGAGGCCAGCGAGTTGATTCATGATAACAGAATACTCCTGAGCGCGAAAAGGAACCCACTGACCCTCATGCATTTTAGGGGACTCGGCAACAAACAAGATGTCGCACTCCTCCTCAACCTCTTCTTCAAGGATAGTATGCCTTGGTAGGTTCATGCTGAGTGCGGGACAGCCAGAACACTTTGGATTTGGCTGGTTGAAGCTAAGGTTGATCACAGGACTATCATAGGGTAGTGGGTAACTATATCGATAATAAGAAGTTTGAAGAACTTATTGGACAGTTCAAAGAGGGTGACAAAAGCAAAGAAGAAGAACTCTTTGCGATGTTTGATATTCTTGTAAACAGATTAATGCTATCCTTCAAGTTCAACGTTGATCACGAGGAAGCAAAACAAGAATGCTTCTTGTTGATACTAAAAGTACTAAAGAATTTCAACAAGGAATCTGGTCAGGCGTTTAATTACTTCACCACAGTAATTCTAAACAACCTGAGACTTCTTTACTCAAAGACAAAGAAGTACAACGAAAAGATGGAGACTTATAAAGCCCTAAAGAGCGGGAACTATATTCCAAGTTCCGCGCCGACCGATCCGTTGTAACTCACCACTCTAGGAAACGACTTGTGAATCACCACAAGCATTGGTAGCTGAGAGTAGGAGGACAGACATGCTGTGGAAATGGTCTCACGATGAGACTTTATTGAAGACCTAATTACCTCTAAGCAACTAGGCACATCAAAAATGTCAATGATGTTGAGATCAGTGTCTCCATCAGATGAGATGCTGTTATTGAAGAACTCACAAGACTTGTCCCACTGATTCGTAATCAGATAATGAGAAGTCCTCTTGTTCTCCATGTTCGAGTTTACAACAGAATCCAAATGCTTGGAGTTTCTGATGTGAAAAGATTTAAAACTATTCTTTTTCCGTGGCATCTGCAACCTGATTAACTTCTTCTGAGGTTTCTTGAACTGAAGCTTCTCCACTCTCGGCTTCTTGTGATTGCTTGTGAGCCTCTACTAGAGAAGTGATCTCGTTAGTCATTGCGTTACACCCAGCAAAAAAGATCTGCTTGTAGAACACTTCTTCCTCAAGCTCTGGTGGCTTAATCATGCAGAAGTTCTTGAAGCCTTCTGCTTCGTCCTTGGAAAACTTAATTTGAATTTTCATACGTCCTCTACCTCTCTCTATTAATTTAATTTTTGTATTGTCTAAACTGAAAGAAACGCTTTCTGTCATGAGTCTATTATAGCTCTATGAAAGACGATTTTAATTTAGCACCTTTGAAAAAAAAGAAGAAGGTAAACTCAAGAGCAAAAGGAAATCGGTTTGAAAACAAGATAGCCCGAGAGTTAAACGAACGGTTTGATACTAAAGAGTTTTGCAGAACTCCTGGGTCTGGTGCCTTTGCTACTACTCATACATTACCTGAATATTTAAAGGTATATGGTGATTTAATTACACCAGAGAATTTTAAGTTTATTATTGAATGTAAGAAAGGATACAATGAAGAACAAGTAAGTGATTTATTCAATACTAAATCAAATATATGTAAGATGATAGATCAAGCTCATCGAGATTCTAAGAAGTCTTCTAGAGAATTTTTATTATTTATTGGTCAAGATCGTAGAGAACCAATCGCTATAACTAATGCGAAAGACCTTCCCTTTGGTAAAAATTACTTGAAAGGTACAATTAATAAAATTGAAGTATCAATGTTTAAGCTAGCAGATTTACTACTCATCGACGATGCTTACTTTTTCTTGAAGCAGTGATAAAGCTAGCATGATATGCTTAAACGCTTCGGACATTGTACTTTCCACTTTCTTCCTCGTCTTCTTCACCAGCTTATTGAAATAATCTAGTGCAGCTTTATTTAATCTCGTTTCAAATTGACCAAAGAAACTACTAACCCTACCTTCTTTTTTAGATGGGTTAAGTAAGTAAGAGAAGTGAATTGAAATATTAGTTCCTGGCATAACTAAGCTGAATCCTCCGTTATCAAGAACTGCTCCGTTGTTCATACTTCTTTTAATTTGCCATTTATCGTCGCCTGCTAGTATGGACCCCCAAGCTTCCTTCAAAGGATCATTTTGTTTAAAAACAATATCATCGTTAGTATTTAAACCTCGATAATCACACAAAGTGTTATCATCATCCGAACCACCAGCATGTAACATTCGAGTCGCCAAGTACTGTTTTGCAAGGGTACTGTTTTTACCATCTGATCCAATGTCAGAAAATAATTGTTGATCTTCAAGATATCTTTTAACTGATTCTTTTGCTTTGGAATAATTTGCATCGTCAGCAGTATTCGAGAAAGTCTTTTGAGAGGTTAGTTGCTTTAGAGTGGTAGACAATTCTCTACTAGAAACTTTTAAATCTATTCCTTCTTTTTCTAATCGAGAGTTTACTAGCTTTTGAAGATTAGTGAGGCGATCCACCTTTAACCTTCGCGTACCTTTAACCTGAACAAAGCGGTCATCACCGATTCCATCAACAGCATTTTCAATACTTTTAATTTTATTTGCATACTCTTTATATGCCGTTGGATTTTCAATATTTAATATTTCTTGTATCTTTCTCATGAAGGGTTCTGAAAACTGTCCATCAGCCACACCTAACAAATTATCCATCGTGCCTTTACGACCACCTCCCATGACCGCTCCGTGACCCTCAAACTTTCTATAGTTCTTCAAGCTAACTTTAATGCTGTAAACATTTTGGCCAGGATCAAAAATATTGCTACCTCTCAAAATATCAGCTAGAGATCTGTCGGGAGTGTCATCGTCAGTGATTATACCTGGGGCATCCCTAAGAGCTTCCTCCAAGGATTGTTCTTCTGGTTCTAGGTCTACGCCCATCTTTCGAGCGGCTTCTTCAGCTTGTTCTCTCGTTTTGTAAATTTCTAAAACATCCTGCCGTTTTCCTCGTTTAGTTTCAGTACCTACTGGCAATACGAAATCTGGTTTTCTTTTTGCAAGACATGTTCTAGAGTGTCGCATCATTGAGCCAAACAAAGAATCCTTATCAAAACTAAGTACGCCGTCTTCAGACATACCATCAGCAACATTCTTAAGTTGTTCAATGATTTCAGCTTGTTCAGGGGATAAGGCAGTGTATTTGCCTTGCATGACCCAAGTCTCCACATCTTCCTTCAACCTTCTGAGTCTTTCTTGAATTTTAGAAAACTTTCTTGCAATTAGTACATCAAGATCCCCAGTTGGAACGCCCATGCCTATCTTTCTTTTTGATTCTAGAAGAGAGAAAACCTCTAGAATCTCTTCCATCATAAAACCTCTCACGGCATTATCATTCTTTGACTCATCTCGTCCAATATCCAATGCTCTCACGTCTACCATTCTAACTTTCTTATCTGAATCTTCGGCAAGACCTGGATTACATTTATTTGTTGCTTTCCTTAGTAAATTAGAAATAGTATGCTGAGGATCAGAAAAAGAGAGTGCTCGGCTTCTGTCCGCACCTTCACCTTTAGGACTGATGATTACTCTGTTTGTACCTTTCTGAAGAGCAAAGTCTTTTAAGACTGTAGCACAGTCTTGGTCTGAAGGCTCGGCTCCGGCAACAACTCTCATTAAGTCACTTAAACTTTTAGAAACATAAACACTCTGAAACCCGTCTACAGGTCGTTCGTTAGATACCCATTCTCCATCTCTTAGATTTAAAGAAAGTTTATCTTGTAAAAGCTTCTTTTCAAATGAGTCTCTTTTGGATCCTGCAAACTTAGATTGGTAGTCTTCTACACTACCATAGGCACTTTTCTGATCAGTAGACATTTGTTCCCAAGCAGCAGGAATGTTTTGCACAATGGTTTCTAAGTTACCCGTGATCGCATCTTTTTCTGCGTCCGAGAGAGTGTCGTTATCAATTTGTGAAAGCAACGACCCCGCTTTGATTAGGTCTCTTTCTTTTGTAGCCGTTGCACCCCCTTCATAGTCGCCTATGATTGAGCTTATTAATTTTTTTAAGTTCGTTACTCCATTTGTTTTAGCTGGATCTTCACTCAGAGTGTTGAATTGAAGTACTCCAGATTCGTCTACTATAGAACCCTTATCTACAAGCCCTACCGAACCAAAAGCTACTCCCTTACCTCCGCTTACTTTTCCTGCTGCCGGAGAAAAGAAATACTCTTTACCAGAAATTGTAGTTTTAAAAGATGCTCGATTTTTAGCTTTGCTTGCGTCGGCCCACACAGCACTTTTCAGTTCGCCTACGGCTGCTGTAAGTCTAGCTGGGTCTACAACTCCAGCTACATCTTCCTCCTCTAAGATGATGAGTTTTCGATTATGAAACTTGCTGTAACTTTCAAGAATATCTCGTTTTAGCATAACTTATAATAGACAAATAGCCTTCTCTCTATATTTAGAGAGAAGGCTACCATGACATAGATTAGGTTAAGTTACTACGTAGCACGAGTATTCGTATGTCCCTCCGCGCCAGCCGGGATTCCTGGTTTCTTCTCGTAGTTCATGAAATCAAAGCGGAAAGTAACTGTAACGGTTGAAAACTCGTTGGTGGAGTAGTTCTTTTCGGAAAAAGCAACCTTCTCAGCGTAAACTCCGTAAAGCTCAACACCAGCAATAGGTTGGTTGGCACCGTTCATTTCAACGATGGTCATCTTCTCACCTTTGTACTTAGTACCATTGCCTCCTCGGAATCCAGCTTTGCCTGTGACAGGATTGTAAACTTCTTTGAAAGATTTCCAAAGATTTGCTGTGGAATTCTTAAGAAGAAGATTATCAAAAGTAATTTCAACAGGCTCATAGGTAACCTTACCAGGGTAGTGAACCTTATCGTTAAGTCTATCAAGGGCGATAGATTCAACACCGTAAGAAATCTGTCCTACTTGTTTCGCAGCAACAGTTACGTCTTGGTTACCTGTAATTCCAGGGAATCCTTGAAAATTGACTTCGAACTGATAGGTTCTGACCGTTTCAAGATCAGAAGAGATTATTGGCAACGTGCCGCCAGTTCTACGATCTAAGCCATCTATTATACTATTTGCAGGTACTGCCATTTTTTATTCCTTAACTAATGGAAGCTGACTGACTCGTCAGATTCACTTCGAAGACTACAGTTTCAGCAGCCTTAGTAGGTTTGATTACTACTGAACACCAGAGTTCATTCCTATCTACTCTTAATGGAGTGTTCGTGGTGGAGTCACACTTTACCGATCCATCAACAATTGCACGCCTAGCTTTAAGATCACTCAAGAACGGGTTAACCACGTCCTGAACTTGCTCCCAAGTAAACGAATCATTTGGTTCAAATTGGAAGGGCTTTCCAACCTCAAGTAGAACCTTTCTAATGTAAATCATTAGTCTTCTGACGTTGACCCTATCCAAAGCGGTAGGGAGTCTTTGAGCCGTTTTTTGTCCAAAGATTACGATACCAGTGGTTGGCTCATTTGCAACTGGGTTCACGTTGTTAGCATACAAAGCATCACGATCCCCTTGGTTTACTACAACCTCAGTAGCCGTAGGCTTCGTTAGGCGACCTCTTCTAAATCCAGCCGGAGCAAACCATGGCTCGGTAACGCTGTCCGTAAAGACGCACTGACGAGCAGCGAAGATCGAAGGATCATACCACTCTTCCTTACCTGCAAACGGATTGAACACTTGTACCCAAGGCCAGTAAACAGCCGCATACGAGTTGTTCAGAGCAGCGGTTCTTGCACCGGCACCGTTAATCCAATCGATTGCATCTTGAGCTTCGTCGAATCCATAAGGTGGAGCAACTAGAGCAAAGAAGTTCTTAGAACTTTCACCTAAGTTGATGAGAGCGTTCTGAACAGCATCATCACTGATACCAGGAACGACTGCAAGTGAAATGTTCAGGCGATCTTCGTCTAAAGCATACATGCCTGTCTTCTTGGAAGCAGTACCAATTAGAGCAGTGATATCAACACCTGATTGAGGGTCTTCCGTGTTTTGATAGCCGCTATCACCACCAGTGAACCTTGAAGTACCTTCGACAAGCTTGACGAATCTTGGAGTTCCATTATCGGCACCCAAGGTGTCTACACTGGTTGCACTTGGTTGAGCAATGTTCGCTGTGAATCCTACTGGAATGCTTAACTTTTGACCAAAGGTGTCTGGGAAACCCTCGTAGTCTTCCCCCGCAGCACTAGTTTCGATATCAATGTAAATATACTCAGACTTATTATTTCTCCAGTCATTAGCCGAATCTTCCAATAGAAGACTTCTAACATACTCAAGACTTGATGGTTGAAGGTTAATATTCAAAGCTTCGACCTGAGCACCATCTGAGTTGATTGAAAGTTTATCAAGGATACCTAGGTTATCAAGTTCAACAGAAAGACCCTTAATACTACCATCATTCTTACTTGCTAAGTTATAACCCGAACCTGGGTAAAGCGAGTAGGCTTTAAAGTCCATGTTTGAAGAAGCCGTGAATCCGTAGGCTGTGTTGTTGAAAAGTCCAACTTGTGTGGATCCCGTACCAGTCACGGAACTTGCATCGCCCTTGACATCAACAGTGATAAATCTAAAGCCCTGATCGCGTGTACCCGAGACAGAAGACAACTGCATGTAAGCACCCGAACCAGCATACTTAGAGGCTAAGTAAATATCATCACCCTCAGTGTAGGATACCACAGGACCGTTTCCTTCTCTAGAAAACGCTGCTGTTATAACCTTGCCAGCAGTGTCCAATTTAGGATCCGAAGAAACAATAGCCTTAGTCTCTACAATTCCACTTGCTCTGAATAAACCATCGTTACCATACGTCGAATAGAAGATTGAAGAACCAGCAACACCATTAAAGCCACTCACCAAGAAGGCTGGGCTAGCTCCGACTGCAATCGCGGCTCCGGTCTTGCTGCTCAGGGTGGCTGAGGCTTGAGCCGCACTAGAGTTGGCCGCTCTTACAAAGTACATTTGGTTCGTAGCCTCCAGGATTTCAATAGCTCCTTCTAGACCTTGACCAGGAATTTCACTCTTCGGTTCACCAAACTTTCTAATAAGATTTTCAGAACTAGTGATAAGGACAGGTTTGTTTGCTGGGCCTTTGTCGGCAAACCCAACAACACCCACAACGCTAGAATCAACATTAGGGGCGAATACGGAAATGTCATTTTCTATAACGACAACAGAAGGACTAGTGGGAAGTGCCATGGATTATTTACCTCTGATGAGTGGAGTTCTCTTGACCTTAAGATTAGGCTTAGGAGGGAGAGGAGCGTTTACGGGAGTGGCATCGGAAGTTACGGAGACCTTCACCATTCTTCTAGAAATTAAATTCTTTAAAACATTACCCTCCCAGTTATCCGGGACCGTAACCTTTTTACCAGGAAGTAGGTATACTGATTTTACACTTTTTTCTCCGCCGGAAGGATCGATTAGTGTTACAGATAAGCCCTGTAGGCTTGTGTTCTTTATAGTTTTCATTTAAAAGCTCCTAATATATTTACTACTAACGGAAGCTAAAACTAGTTAATTTACTAGTCTTTGAATTCAGAGGTATATACATCAATTATACAAATTCACTTGAACCATTTTAAAGGTTGGAGATGTGTTCGTTGCTCCACCTCCAGGATCAGCAGCAACTGAAACTATTTCAAAAGCTCCAGCATCGAAGGGAGAGGTTCCTCTGGTGTTACCTGCTAGGTCTGGTGAGGGTAGGGTAACATTGGAGACAAACCCGCTAGCAATATTATTAGTAGACTGCCATAGTCTTAAATCCCTAGTGTAGAAATCAAAAGGATTATTTTGTATGGTAACTCCTGAGAACCCGACTTCACTAGTTCCAGGCTCAACACCATATACAAACGTGGCGGCTGAACTTACATTAGTCCTAGTACCAGCCCAAAGAGCGTTAACTCCGTCCGCCTCATTTGTAATTAAATCCACAGCCGTTCCGCTAGTATAACCAGCCCCAGCAGGGTTTTGGACAACGCCAGCATACTGACCCGGCGTAGCCGGGAAATAGTGAAAAAGAGACCCACTTACATGTAGCTCAAAGTTTGCCGTTGAACGAGTAGAGGGATAGAACCAACTCTGTGCGGCTCCTCCTAAAATAGAACACCCGACTACATTACATATCACATAATTTGTATTAGTAGCAAAGTCGTTAGTCGCATTCACAACTCGTCTATCAGGACTTATGTAACAGTTAGTGAAGTTAATTTCATTAATTCCAGAGATTGCTGCCCCATCCGAGCCGACACAAAGCAAATTGTTAGCTCCCGTAGAAGAAGGACTAACCAACTTACATCGATCAAAGTTTAATACCGTCCGAGCAGATGATGCATCCGCTCTTAAATCGGTGTTTGCAGAAAGGCTACCATAGTTATTCCAAACAATATCTAAGTCTTTAAAGTTCCAAACCTTAGAGGAACTAGCATTTTCAATTCTTGCTCCGGTAGCCATTCTCAACCATCCATCTGGTGTTCCTGAACCAGTAAGGTGAGTTGAGGAGAAAGTAATGGTTATATCCTTATCCTCTGTCCAACAGATAGGAGAAGTTTGATCTATATCAAACTCATGATAACCATTATGACTCTCTACACTAGTGTGTAGGATTGCACGAACTTCGTCTCCGTTATCAAAAACTACATCCCCATCACCAGATGCAGCATACCAAAGTCCAATGTTAGCATAATCACGGGTGAAGCCACCGCCTGTCCCAGATCCAATAAAATCGGTGTAAACAACCATTAGTCTGCATCCTTTTGAGGTATCGAAGATTCACTAAAGTTAGTAGCCCATTCAACGCAGGAGAGCAGTTGACTCTCGGTTATGGTGCACCTACCATTGGTGTTTAATAGGTCTTGAAGAGATGCAGGAAGCGCGGAAACTTCAATGCTAAAGTAACTAGTAACCCTATCCAAAGAGGATAAGGAGGTCATAGCCTGCCGAATAGAATTTATCACCTCACCCTCAGTAAGATCGATATCCAGGCAATTTAGTGAAGGACAAACGAGGGCACTATCCCAAGCATCGACAACCATCTTACCACCAGAGTGAACACCATCAGCTAATAAGCTTGCAATACTTTTTCTATTCTTTGAAAAGAAGATTTGAGCCATAACATGTTTATATAGCTTGGAATTGCTAGCTACCTTAGGAATTAATGTTTAACCTATATCCTAAATTATTTTCAAAGAATGTTGAAACAGCCGTAGCACCGATGAAAGCAACAACGGCATCATATTTAGGTCGCTGAGTGTCGCCGTAGAACCTTTGCAGCCCAAACATAGAAGACTTACCAAACTTACTTATCGACCTGTATATGCAGGCTATTTTAATTCCTTCGTCCTGCAACATGTTCAAGTATTGCGTATACAAGGTTTCCATTTGAGGATCAACATTACATGCACTGAATATTGGGAACATATCCTCATCCAGTGGCGTTCCTACCCCCACTAAGTGCTGGCCTCCCTCATAAGTAAAGACATCTATATCATAATAATTAGCTACGGTTACATTTCCTGCTACTTGCTCTCTAGTCTCTCCATCTATCATTAAAGCGCAGGATGCTAATATCTCTGAAACACTTGAAGGATCATTAGCCCCTTGGCCTAAAATTGATGAGGCTTCAGGGTTTGTACCCAAGCGGTTGGCAAAGTAAGGAGCAATAGCTATAGCATCCAAGCTTGAGACAGGAGCACCTTCTGAGTTCACACCACTCCATTCTAGCATTCTCTCTTGCTGCCATGGGTTAGAGGACTGGCCGCCTACCACTGTAAGTATTCGAGTTGGTGCTGCCGCTCCAAATACTGAAGAAAAGATAACACCGGCTGCTTTTGATTTGTCTGCCCCATATCTGTTGGCAGCCCTCTGATCATTTCCAGTGCTTCCACCTCCAGGCCCTGTAGTGAGTCCGCCATAGTATTGTGCTGATACACTAGCTTCTGCGGCACCTAAGTAAGCATAATATCTCTGATAAAAAGCAGGGTTCCAGAATTCATTTGACCATTCTACAACAACGGACAAGCTAGAATTAAGATTATCCTTAATGTAAGTGGCTGCGTTAGTGATAAAGTCGTCTGTTGCCACATGACCCAAATTATACCATAAACTTCGATTTATGGTATTGCAAATCTGAACGGCATACTCTAGGCTAGACCCAAGTTTTCCTTGAGGCATTGCAGGAATAACTCTGTCTTCCCACTTAGTATTTACTCTTCTCCAACCTAACTCAAAGTCGGTAGGGGCAATCCATCTACCTCCATCTCCGTTAGCAACACCCCAATTCATCGATCTAAAATAGCCGCCTTCACTGTCACTCAACTCTTCTATAGAGTCTAAAAACCTTTGACCGAACGGTTGAGTTTCATACGTACCTAGATCATCATGATGGACTATCCTTAAATTTTTAATATAATTTGCACCGGGAACACCGGATATATCGAGTAGGATACCTGACTCAGTAGGATTATTGATTGTGAAACTGACATCGCCTGGAGTAGTCTCTCCGCGATTGGCAGCATAAACTCCGTAGGGCCATTCAGGATCTCTACTTAGTTGGATAGTTCCTTCGCCATCATAGAGAACATGGTAAATCCCAGAAGGATAAGGAAGTGGTAGATTGCCTAGACTTCTAACTAGCAAGGTCCTAGCAAAAGTTCCCGCTGGCATATCCCCGCCACCACTAGCTGTGTAGGAACTAGGGTTTCCACTAGCGTCAGTTTTCGCATCCCCAGGAATAAAATTTCCCCCCGTATTATACTTTCCAGTAGAATCTGATGTATGATAGAGTTCCCCAGACTTTCGGAGATCTTTAAAAGCTAACTGATTTCCCCAGTATCTTACGAACGAAGGGTTAATTCCGATCTTCATGGTGTTTCCCATAACCCTTAATTTCCTTGAAGCGATAGATCAGTAATGGTTAAAGTATTACCCGTGGCAATATTGGTATCTTGTCCAATATCCCACCAAGCATAAACTTCTGCGGAAGCAGGGTTAAACGTAACATTTGTAGCAGTCCCCTCAGTCAGCAGCACATATCTGGCACCAAGTATAGGACCATGATATTTGTATACGTCCCCCGCAGTTTCCAATACTGCTCTCGCTGCACTTGCACCTAGTTGGTGTGCGCTAGAAACGTTAAATCCTGAGGCAGATTTATCAGTTGTTCTAGGTACGGGCATTCCTGAAGTCCCAATAGAGGAAGCTGATACTAAACCTACTTGAGCGGTACTACTGAGGTTAGCGTCCCAACCTACCTGATCAGTAGGAACAGGTAGAGCCGATGCTAGTTGAAGCATAAAGTGAGTAGTATCCACACTACTAGCTTCAAAAAATTCTTCAAACATTCTTTGCTTACCTAAGTTAGTCCACATAATATATTCCTACTTTATTTAGCTATAAGCAATACCTAAAATACTCTTAAATTACGGCACATCAATATCTTCAGATATTACCATATTAGATGGTAATCCAAAGCGAAGCTCATTGTTAAGAGATAGCTGATTGGCCGTAAGACCGATTCCCACTATTGTAGGATTACCAACCTTAATAGCTAGGTCATTACTAAGAGAGGTCGCAATGGGTGTCTCATTTGTGATGAAGAAGTCTGTATTGACCGCAGTGAAGCTAGTACTAATAGTATTGGTTAGAGATAACAACGCAGATCCTAGATCAACACGTTGCGATAAAGTCTCTAGGAATTTAATCTGATTAGTGATAAGTCCTAATTTCACCATCCCTACTTCGGGTCCAGCAATTTGAACACCTATTAAGTTATTGCTAAGATTACTAATTATTTCTTGTAAACTAATCCTCTCTGAAACGCCCGGTTCTGCTATGTATGTTCTTGCCTTCTCCTCTTCAGCGAAGTTATATAATTCAGGAGCCGATTTGGATAAGTTGACCTTTACGGGAGGTTTACCTCTTTCTTCAATAGTAATATCAAATGAAATTACCATCTAAACACTAATCTCCTCGATCTCCCCAGTATTAGTAAATAAGAATTTGGGACTTGGAATATATGTTTCAAGCCTAATCTCCATGGTCTTTTGAAGAACTCTATCCTTTGTATCAGCCGCAATTACAGAACCTACTGCTCTCTCTCTTTCGAGAAATGCTCTAGTGTCTTTACAGTAGTTTGTTGGAATTACTAATTCTGGGTTGAACATAGAGAAAACTCCTGATCTAAGCATGTCTAAGTCAGCCTTATATTTACACCAAATATTTATTTCGTAGGTGATGTTGACCGCTCGGGGTGCCAGACTAAGAACTCTAGTTGCTCTTCTCTTTCGATTATCCCAGTGAACATCATGCATTAACATAGGACTATAACGCTCCCTCTTAGCGTCCCTTGCAGAATCAACTTCTGATACAGTAACGAAGGGTAGCACTATGTTATCATCGGTCCTTAACCTGCCTGCTATTCGTTCTGAGTTTCCATGAGTGCAGTTTACTTTTACCCTGTTACCATTACCATCTATGTAGTACAAGCCTCCAAAGGTAGCAATCATTTGCCTAAGACTTTCTTTGTAGATATTATCAATTCTAGGTAGAAGTTTCGCCTCAGTCATCTTAACAATACGTTGTTGAATATCTTGAACGTTCATCGTTGATATCCTCCTAACTGATCATTCCTATCAAAAAAGTCCTCATTGTGAATGTCTTGAGAGTCCCTTAGAAGTTTAGCATGTACTAACAAGTGGTAAACTCCATAAGCTTCAAAACTATCCTCTTGAACTTCAAACACTTCAAATTTCATATCTTGAAATTCAGGTTCAAGAATGTCTCCGATTGCGATAGCTTCTCCCAGCATGTTCTCAGCGTAAGATTTATTGAATACAAAAACTTGATCTATCTGCATCTCAACGCCAAACTGAGTTAGGTTTTCCTCTACGGGTCTTGGGTCATAGTGCGCCCACATAGTAACAGGTTCGTGAGCTATTGTCTTTTGTCTAGATTCCTGATAGACATCGTCTATGTCATTGGAAGGGATATACTTATATACGTGTACTCTAGAACCGGAGAGCTTAATGTTTTCTGCGTCTACAAGATTAAATAGATTCTTATCGTTCTTCTTTTTGAACAGGGATAATCGAGTATCCCTTTGATCTGAATCTGGGAAATTAGTAGGAGGGGTTGTTACCTTATACTTCATTAGACTATATCAAACAGAGGAGGTGGTTCAATCTCGGTTAGCAACTCTTCAATTAAATCCTTCTTCTCTTGGGCAGCTTGCTGCATAAGCTCAGTACCATTAAGCCTAGTTCCTCCTCCAGGTCCAGGGAGCGTTGCATACTTGCCTCTGATACCTGCTAGAATCTCTCTTGATAAGGCTAGGGTATATCTTTGCACCCAATTCTTATAAGCATGATGAACGGTGTTTGGATCAAAAGCTCTGAACTCTACAAGAACAGGCTCGGCTGAATCGGGTACTGGGAAGAGATGCAGATGCCTATTGTTAACTAGTTGCCATGTAGCCATTTGACCTAACACATTCTTTACTTGTTTTAGGTATTGTTGCATCAACAGATACTGACTAACATTATAATTATTAAATAAACCAGTATTCGTAAAGAACATGATACTAAAATCATATTCCAGGGAACCTGGGTTTGCTCCAAATTTGAAGAAGTCCCGTCTGTACCAAACGTCATTTAAGTTATCTGCGACCTCGGGAGGAAGCTCGTATACATTTATACCCGCACTAGTATCAAAGACCGCATACTGTGTCATCCAGTCGGGAGCATGATACTCTAACTTAGATATAGCTTCGTCAATACATATTTGAATTTGAAAGTCATCAAGCTCAACATCAATGACTGGGAATCCTAGCTTGGCTAGAACGTAATCTTTAATTGTTTTGTTAAACGGTTTAAATTCGTTTACGTCTTTAAAGTCTTTATTATTAAGGTCGGTATCTTTCGGGCTTTTATAATCTTTTAAACGACTACCACCATAGGTTCCGTAAGAGGATCCATAAGACTTAACAATTGGTATTCCTATTTTTTCACCCATATCATTATTATTTACCCTACAAATGAAAAAAGGACTCAGTATAAAACTGAGTCCTTTCTTCTATTTTAGTTACTCGTTACTATTAGCTAGTGATTGAGTAGTTGGTGCCGAAGCCTGCACCGTTGATGGCCGTATTACGGAAGACCTGAGGAGTCAGGAAGTCAGTACCCAGGCCGATGATTCTGATCACGCGGTAGAAGCGCGATGCAGGTTGAACGGCGACCTTGCCGTAGCGAGTCAGGATGCCCTTTCTCGGCTGGAAGGTCTCAGGATCAACAACCGTATCCAGAGGCTGAAGTGGGATGTACGGGCAGTAGAAGAAGCCAGCATCCATTGCGTTGCTACCCTTGTAGCCAACGATGATCTCGTCTTCAGGGAACATCGGGTCAACGATCAGGTCGTACTTGCCAGCGAACTTGCCAACGTATTGGACTTGAGTTCCTGCCATGTTCGTCGGACCATCTTCCTTAGCAAGACCACCCTCAAGTTTCGCAGCCGACTCAAGCATCGATGCGATGACAGGAGAAGTGATGAGGACGTTACCCGGACCACGGAGGGTCGTGCGGTAGATATCCGTGCTTGCGAAGTTGATCATAGCCAAGACGTTCGAGAACGCTTCGCCAAGGTGACGAGGAGCGAGGCTCGTTGCCGCTGCTGGATTTCCGTTGCCATACGGTTGGATGAAGTGCTTAATATCCATCACGTAGACGTTCGAGTACTTGCGGTTGATACCATCACCCACCGAACCATCGGCGTTAACAGCAGCTTCTTCGTTCTTAAGTGTATCCGAGAAGTCATACTCGTAAGCACCAGCAACGAACGTGCCACCCGGCTGGTTGGTGCTAACACCAGTACCACCGATGCCAGGGAAGTTGTCCGCGCCACCTTGGTAGAGCGACTCCAGGTACCAGCCATCAACGTGAGCAGGACCATAAGCGATCATGCGGATGTCTTCAATCAGTTCACGGTCGATCTCAAGGTTCATTTCCTTCGAGAGCAAGTCCGTCAGTTCAGCTTCCATGTCCAGGTTGTGGTAAGCCTTCAGGTCTTGAGCAGCCTCAAGGGTCCAAAGTGCTCTCATCTTCCGCTCACGCGCTTGCACGGTTTGCTTCTGGATGTGGAGGTTAACCTCAGGAATCTCTTGACCACGCAGTCTTTCACCCGACGAAACCGAGTAACCTAGGATCGTGGTCGAAAGCGGGAACGAAGCCAGCTTGCCACCCATGGTGGTTGAAGGCGAGCCGTTAACATTGTTGAGAACGTTCGACAGGTCGAAGTTCGGCATGTTGCCTGCGTTAAGAGCACTCGTGTTGTTGTTGCCACCAAACGCTTGGTGCATCGATCCAACTGGCGTGTTCAGCGCATCGCCACTCAGTGATTTGATCGGAGTCGCGGTGAGGTTACGCGGCGTGATGTTGAACTTCGAATACATCGTTTGCTCAACAGGC
>Ga0209337_1001548_pt1 | contig 17398 bp, 13 predicted proteins | sample LinPmetageLP53_FD_184044 | JGI IMG/M metagenome (GOLD analysis project Ga0209337, IMG submission 184044) | Marine viral communities from the Pacific Ocean - LP-53 (SPAdes) (version 2) | ecosystem: Environmental > Aquatic > Marine > Oceanic | place: Pacific Ocean | collected 2010-02-08 | reverse complement strand
CTCTACAAAGATGATCCCGAAGAAGAGACAGAATGAAGTTTCTAAACAAGAAAGAGCAAGTTTTTGACATTCAGCTTACCCCTTATGGTAAGCAGAAGTTGTCTATGGGCAAATTTAATCCAACCTATTATGCGTTCTTTGATGATAACGTGCTTTACGACATTAAATATGCACACACGGGCGCTATCGAAACTCAGAACGACACCCACAAGCGTATCAAGCAAGACACTGCCTATCTTGAAGGGCAAGTCCTCTTTAACCAAGTTCTTGCTGGCACAACAGTTGCTGGTGGATTGTTTGGGAATGTCACACTAACCCAGGAAGACAACCTCTACACAACAGATGCTTTCATTGGTGATGCCCTGCTTCAATCGCAAGAGCAAAATGTAGCACCTGCGTGGAAGGTGATCACAATGCAGGGAACAATCTCCTCATCTATTCCCACATTCACAGGAAGCCTGTCACCAACCACAATCAATAGGAGCAAAATGGAAGCTGGAATAACACAGGTTAACATTGATGCTCACTACGCGCTTGTGGCAGAAGAATCTCAGGTCCGTGTTGCACTAGAAAACTTAAGAAATGTTCAAGACACTTCACCATTATTTGCCGATGACACCGTTGTTCGCTTGGAACAAAAAGATGCACTCATTTATGTGGAAGAGTTAAACACAGAATTGCTCGTTGATAACTTTGATGTTGAGGTGTTTGAGGTGCCCACTGGTGAAGATGCAGAGCTACGCAGACTTTACTTCAAAAACAAAGTCCCACAAGTTGTAGATGGGATGCTCGTCCACGCGGCACCCGTTGAGAACACCCAAGAGCTAGACAGGGATAGTGTAGAGTATTATTTCTCAATTGACAAAGACTACCAAATTGATCCAAAGATTGCTTGTAAGTACCTGAACCAGTTCAACACAGAAGACTATTTAATAGACCTAGATTTTGACTGTGAAGACATAGAGGGTGAAGACCTCTACTTTGACATCTACGGCAGAGTTACGGAGTCAGAAATATGTCCCGACTAATCTTTGAAGGTGACACTATAAACCGCTTTGGAAAAAAGATTCCAACTCCGTTTATTGAAAAGATAAAGGTTTTCGAAAGCCAGATTGAAACCGAATTGGCGATCTACCTTCACATCACAGACGATGCGATAACCAACGAGCAAATTTATGAAGATTTGAATAATTTGGTTTTGTTTACTCCAGGCGAGCGAAATGGAATCTTAGTGGGAGATTCTTTTGAAATTGTTGGAGATAGAATTTACAATTCCGAAGCTCAGAGATTTGCAAAACTTTTTTACAAAGAAAGCAAGAATTTTGACTTTGAGCGTTTAGGAGATAGGGAGCTTTATTATTATTGCTATGTTTCGATCTCAAACGATGAAGACGGAAACCCAAACACCAACTTAAACGAAGTGACTAGGAACACCCTGGTTTCAGCTATTCAGGCAAACGCCTATGATGAGAGAAAAAATTACTCCTCTCCTTTAGTTTACGAAAAGGTTTTTGATTTTGGTGGATTGCTATCAAACGAGCCTGTTATAATTTATGAAGATGCGCTTGGTCTCCCTTGTGAATCAGTTCCACTACAATCAATTCAAAAGAACTACTACAAGACAACTGACACATTTCGAGAGCAATTAAAGGGAGAGATCGATAATCTCGTAGCCTCTTACGGAACGACCGAAAACCAACAATTACAATCGTTTTTAGATAGCACTTCGTTCATAGCGCAGACTAAAAGTGAAAATGTTGATTTTATTGTAGAGTTGGATAGAATCCTTAATTCATTCCCCTCCAGAACCAGCACAAGTCAAATTGGAACCTTATACAACAGATTGAAAGACATCTTATTTTCAGCAAACGACGCCTTGCTGCTCGGTGAAAGATTACAAAAAAAGTTGGTCCCTAACACAAAATTAATTGATTTGAGAGGCGGCTTTTCGGGAACAGTTGAAGGGCGAGAATGGGGAAGACGTAATGAGGTTTCCTACGAACCAAGAGTGGATGATAGTGGCGCATTTCTCTACAACACGGTTTTGATGGAGAGGCAGGAACTAGAAACTAGCGAACTGCTCACAGAGCCAAACTTTAATGTTACCTCCATCTTTGGCTACTTTTTTCTTGACTACGAAAAAGCCCTTCATGGAAAGAGCAACATCTCTCAGATCTATGAAGTAGAAAAGCTATTAAACATTTTTGGCAATAAAGCTTTAGATTTGTTTTTTCCAATCACAAAAACAGAAGTCATAAAGTTTAATTCTGATGTCAGAATTAGAACAATCGAGTCTGCCTACTCAAATAATCGACAAGATGGCAACAATGTGACTTTTACGGCAACCAGAAGCCGACAGGTTGACAAAGTAGTTGTAACTGAAACAGATGGAACCTCAACCACAACTATTCCCTACACTCTGCTGAGAGGGTTTGACCTTGTTGAAAGCCTTGGCGACTATAGACTGTTGGCTTTTGAGTTTCAAGATTTTGAAGCGTCTACAGAGTCAACTGAAGCAGGGCAATCTTATAGGTTTAACGTCTACATTGAAGATAGCACGCTTGATTTCTATGAACTGCTCATAGCTCAATTTGAGGCAGCGCTGGATGCTATTAACGATTATTTATCATATGCAAATGAATTCTGTAGTTACAACAACATAGATAACAAATTTAATGACTTTTTTGTTGAAGCTATAGAAAATCTGTATGGCTCTCGTTTTCCTTGGTCTGAGGCTGCTAGAGTTTTCACCATCCATCTTGATCTGATAAACAATGCTTCAGGCGGCATAAAAAACATCATCATAGATAGCGCACAAAACCAAGCTGACCTAATCTCACCCAGAAACGGAACCCTGGACGCATTGCAGAATTTTGTGGAAAACATGAACAGCTTTTACGAAAAATATTATGGTGACCAGGGCGAGGTGACAATTCGAATTGCATCCAGAAGAACTGCTGATGGAACATATGAGCCAAGTCTTCGCGACAACACACAATTTATAGCCACCTTGGGATTTGATGATTTGCCTAACATAGTAGACTTCACTGTCGAAAACTTTGACCAAAGTGACGAAGACGAAGATGACGGAACATCTGATGGTGGTTATGCCGGTAGCGGACGTCCAGCAATTATTGTAGAAGGTTCTGGACTAAGAGTCACTACGGGTCGTGAAATTACAAGACGCGAGAGTCCTGATGATAGAGAAGGCGGTGAAGTCGGTGTCACCGGCGGCACAGGCGGTCTCTCATCAACAACACAAGGAGCATCTTAATAAATGTTAAAACAAAAGAAAGCATCGTTTTTTATAGGCAATGACTCCAAGGTAGTAGATAATTCCTTATTAGAGTTTGGCAAATCTCTAGAAAAAAACAAAATAATCAATTCGTCTGAACCAGTTGAGATTCTATCTGCAATTGGCGTGTCGATAGACTTGGGGCTTCAAAAAGACTTCTCCTTCAAACAAACTCAAAAAAATGAAGAAGCGGTTGCCAATCCCAACATCATAGAGCGAAAGGATTACAAAAAATTCAATAATGAATATGACAAGCCAGACGACAAATTTCCAAATGAAGATGATCCGTTCTACCAACTTGATGATGCCCGTGATCAAAACGAAAAACAAATAACAAAAGAAACACCAGCTTCCCTAAATGTTTCGCTTGATAGAGTTGCAGATGACATCTTGAGGATCAATCTAGATAATAATAACTCTATTAAACAATTCAGGAGCCAAAGCTAATGGCTAAAATAAAATCTGCCACTACTACCGCCGGTCGCATTTCTCGTGAGACTCTCGGCAGCACTGTTGGTAAAGCTGCTTCTACCGCCGCCCCACCGAGCACCGCTACTACGCAAACCTTGGAAAGTCGGCGCCGCGCTGTCGCTGCGTTGGAAAGTCTGCGTCGCTCTGTCTCTGCGTCTAGCCAGGGTACAAGCCAGGGCAGCAGCAAACCTAGCCAATATGGTGGCGGACAAGAGGCAGCCCGGCAACAAGCACGAGAAAGAATGGCTACTCGCCGGCGCGGCGGTAGCCGAACTGATGATGTTTTGCGTGAAGAATTTACTCGTGTCCAAGAAGCCATTGAGGAAGAAATTGAGGAAAGAGAAGATATCCTTGGTGCCAGTGGGGGCAGTTCTGATGACACAATTGTTGTTGGTGACGACTCGGATGAGGAAATCCAAGTCATAGGAAGCATTCAAATCTATGCCAGGATTTCAGATTCAGCAATTTCTGATGGCTACATTCAATTTTTAGGTTTAACTCCAATCGGATTAAATCGCCCCGCAAACGCCAATGAAGCTCAATATGTTGAAAACAACGAAGCAACAAATGGCTTCATAGCCTTCAGGACTTTGAGAGTTACAACAGGCAGTCCCCCAGACACGTCAACTATTAGAGATTTTTATTTTTTGACCTCAATGCCGACACCATCTTTGGACATGTCTACGAAAAAATACTCTTATTCTCCCGAAGAAGAGACGTTTGTTAACTCTAGACTGGCGACCGGCGAGCGCGAAGCCCTCGGAATTGATGGGATAACAAATGCGATAGAATCATTTTTCCAAATCAACGAAACTGCTAGATTCGAAGGCTCAATTATAACAAACAGATTTGAAAGCACAAAGAAAATAAAACTTTCGGCATTCCCGCCTGATGCTCCTGTGCTGCCGCCAATAGAACCGACCACTTCCACCGGCTCTAGCACAACAACTTCAGGCGGCTCTAGCACAACAACTTCAGGCGGCTCTAGCACAACAACTTCAGCCGGATCTAGTTATTAACAATGACCACCAAAACACTTAGCATAGCAGATTCAAACTTAATTTCTGGATCATCAGAATTGATTCGCCAAGCCCTTGGCGGCTATTGGCAGCCCAGTCCAACTACTCTGACTGCGATTGAGACCCTACAACTTTCTCAACCAATCATTACCAATGTTGAAAGTAACTATTCTGACACCAACACTCCCATCGATCCAACTTCTCTAATCGATTCAGTGAAATTCGCTTCCCGCCTTTACGGCACTACAAACATGTCAGTTATGCGTTCGGATGAGGAGTGGAAAGCCTATGTTATTGGTGGCACATTTGGCGATAGAAGCTATTCAGGTGTCTATGACGAGGCAAATTATTTTGATCATAACACGACGATTAGCGCACCGCTTTACAAGAATGAAATCACTTCTCCCTTACAAACAATTAGTGGAGAATCTGTGGCTCAATATTGCAGAAATTATGAAAGATATCAAAACAATTTGGTGGACGTTGCTTCAGAGCATCTTATACCAAACTACTACTTCTTAAGGGCACCGGATGCAAATGGCTTCAACATAAGCCAATTTGTCAACCTTGAGGGCAGCGTTGACTCTTCGGAAATTTCAGATCTGTTTGGCTTTACAGAAAATGTAGAAATAAGTCCGCGCTTCACATACGAAAATGTAGAAAATTATTTGAACATCGATTATTCAAATCATAAGTTTTCTGATGAGTTAACTGAAGAGCTACAAAATAGACTGCAAAACATAATTCTATTAAACCCCCAGGACGAAGTTATAGATGTGGCGAACAATGAGTTGCTGCAATCAGACTTTGAGGTTCTAAATAACCCCAAGAAAGCAAACACCTTCTCCTTGATGCCTATATCTAATAGGATTTATCTTGAGACTTCTGATGAGACAGGTCCATTCAATCAGATAATAGCATCAAATGATTATGCTCCAAGATTTATGAAAACACTAAAAGAAGTGTTTGCTGACGAAATACCGCTTAAGCCAACAATTGGCAACTTTGAAATTAGAGACAATAACGCACAAGAGGTGTCCACAAGGCAACTAAGAATAGTAGACCTACCAGAAATGGTGCTATATGATTATGAAAACCTGCTCTCGCGAACAGATAATTGTACATTTTTCAACAATAATTCAGCGCAAGTGAAAGCCACCTTTGATGCAAATGGCGCCTATCGCTTTATTAACTCTGAAATAGCTGCTAACACCCTTAACGATCTTGTGGGGCAAATTAACACTTCTTTTGTGCCACCACAAAGCTTGGAGGATTTCTTAAATGCTGGAGTAGAAGAAGACAAACAACAAGAAATCTTAGCCTATAGGGTTCAAAAAATTGGTGGACCCCCAACAGGAGATCTCAGAACCGAGAACACTCTACAAAACTTTTGGTTTTACAATGCTGCATCAGCCATTGAATACATCGACACTCAGGTAAAATATGGAACTAACTACACCTACAAAATCTTCGCTTTTGTTGCTGTGCAGGGTTACAAATATAAATTATCAGATCTGGCTGTAACAAGACAAATAGCGAGAGATGATGAACTTTACTGTCTAGAGTTTTATGATCCATCAACAGGGCAATCAACCAAGGCTTTGTTTGATAAGAGCCCCCTGATTGCTGTAAATGTTATTTTACGAGATGACCTAATTGATGAGATAAATGAGTTAGCAGACCAGACAGAAATTCAAAGTATAGCGTCAACAATGAACCCAAGAGTTTCAGTCCCAGAGAATTACTACAGAATCAAAGAACTTTATAATGAAAACGATGTTAGCGCTTCTGTTTTCTTGAGAGCGATAAGAGAGGTCTATGTTAGTTCGAATCAAGATTTACCGGACGCTTTTAACCGAATAAATGTTTTTGCTACGGATGAGCAGACCAAAACCACTATTCCCTATCTTGCCGATCTCAACATCAACATTGAGCCATCTCTCAAAATTGTAGAAGTTCCAATCCAAGAAAAAACATTTAGAATTTTAGACAACGCACCCAATGATCTAATAGCGACACCGCACCACATCAAGGATCAAAGCAACAGGTTGCAGTTCTTCTTGTCCTACGACACATTCTCCCCAAACACAGTTCCTTACCCGATTGCATTGACACCACAAGATGATCAAAACAAGGCTGATTATTTGTCAGCTAATGATTTGGGAGAAGATGATTTCACCCAGAGTGAGTCGGTTTCTATGGCGGAAGTTTTTGAAGTTTATCGCTTATCAAAAATGCCAACTTCTTATCAAGACTTCGAAGATAATCTTAGAAAAACTATAGACTTGAGAATCCTAAAACAAGGGCGCATCAAGCTTGATGCGATGTTTACCGAACGAGTTCGCCCAAATCAAAAATACTACTACACCTTCCGTGCCATTAATGAAAACGGAATAGCAGGTGAATTTACGCCAATCTTTGAATCAGAACTGATCAATGACGGAGGCTATGTTTATGGAAACTTCAACCAACTAACAGAAGAAGATTTAGTTACAGATAACATTTCTGAGCCGCTAATGTCTTTTAAGAAACTATTTAATGTCGTTCCCAACATCCAGCACCTTCTGTTGCAACCAAACGGCGCTGACTTTGCTGATTCCGCATTTAGCCAAGTTGCGAACTTTAGCCTTGGCGCTGAAGACAACGAAGATAAAATCTGGGGCAAGACGTTCAAGCTTCGTTTAACATCGAAGAAAACAGGAAAGAAAATTGATCTCAACATCAAGTTTAATGATAGCAAGGGTTGAGAGCAATAAAAAAAATAAACTACTATTTACGAGGAGAGAGGAACAATAAATGGGATTTTTAGATAACTCAGGCGACATCATCCTAGACGCCGTGCTAACAGACGTGGGCAGAAAGAGGATGGCTGAAGGGGAGTTCAAGATTGTAAAATTCGCACTTGGCGATGACGAAATTGATTACTCACTCTACAATGCCAATCATCCCTCCGGCTCTGCCTATTTCGATCTTGAGATCTTACAGGCTCCAGTTATGGAGGCTGCCACAAAGCAAGCTTCTGCCATTAAATATGGGCTACTAAGCATCACCAGAACTGACTTGGTTTACATGCCTGTCCTTGCGCTTAACCAAAAGGCTGGCATAAACTCCGTCCTAAAGCACAATAACATTATTTTATTGGCTGCCAACAAGGCTACCTACACTACTTTGTCCAAAGATGCCAACATTGGCACCTCAAAAGTGTTGGAGCCAAACTCCCTAACTCCCACCGCAAAGGTGATTGTCGAGTCTGGAATTAGCTCACCTGATAGGCAGCCCACCAGAGAGAACAGGGACAACATAATTATTGGAACCAACCTACTCGACTTGCAGTTCAGTGTAAAATTCGATAGTAGATTCGTCTCTCAGTTGGTGTCTGTTCAGCCGAATCAAGATCAGAGCTTTGCTAACAACACTGACGGCTCCAGAAAAATTACCCTAACAGCGTTTGCTAGAAAGAAGGCTGTTTCATCAACTGAGTTCATGGATAATTACGTGACTGCCATAGCGGACGGCTTGGAAGATTTGGTGCTCCAATACACAACCGACACAACAGGTGATTCGGGCACAAACTTATCACAACTCGCCGGTCCTCGCGGTGGCATGACTGCCCTATCTTTTGCACCTAGCACAGAGATTAACGCACAAGGCGTAGCATCCCCAAGTTACTACACATTATACGGCAGCACTGGTGTCGCCGCTGCTACACTAGGATTCTCTAGCGGAACCTACGATTTCATCGACACTACCATTTACGTCCAAGGTTTGACTACAGGCGCTTCACTCCAGTTGCCAGTCCGAATCGTAAGACAACAGGCTTAATCGGAGAACTTAAATGCCTATCAACTATGAAGTTATAAACCCAAACACAGACGTAGCAACAACAAAGACGCTACTTCACGAAGTCATCCCGCTAACAGGAACAATCGTTAGTGGAACCTACGGAACATTTCCAAACGATGACAACATCAAGAACTATTCTCACGGCATGTTCCAGTCCGTCTACGACTATCCATATCTAAGTTCTTCTGCTAATCACATTTTTGACATTTCTGTTGGTTTTGATGAAAGTTCTCCCCTCTCAGGTTCAGCCAACTCGGTTCAAGAAAAGAAAAAAATTAACATGTACAATCAGTTCTCCCAAGTTCTACTTGGCTACACTGGTTCTGCAAACCGAGTTCGTCTTTTTGAGTCTGACTTGACTTTGGATGAGAGTGTCGGGAACATAATGAAAGAAACTATTTTTGTTAATCTTTCTCGCTTGCTCACCAAAGACCAGATTAAAAAAGGCTCTGTTTCTATTAGGCTTGGAACTGGCTCCTGGGCAGCATCCAACAATTCCTCATTGGCAAAAACCTTTACAGATTCAGCAGCAACAAACAATGCTGGCACGCTAAACACGGCGGGCGGGGATTACGGAGTCCTTTCGGGTTCTACTGGTGTCGGCGGCATTGTTTTCTATCAAGCTGGCGTAATGATTCTTACCAGTTCTATCTGGGCAGGGACAACCGACTTCTTTAGTGCCTCGACTGGCATAAGGACAATTGATAATCAATTGGTTTCCGGGTCCATCTCTGGCTCCGCTGATGCTTTCCGCCACAGATTGCAGAACCTTCAGTTTAATAACACAACTGAAATCAACTCTTCTGTCTACTTCTGTCGCGCTTCGCATAACAAGTTCAATTACTCTAGCAATCCAACTTACTTGAGTTCAAGTGCAATTCGCGTAAAGAACCAGAACAGAGACAACCCACCAGTCTCCTACATCACAACAATTGGTCTTTACAATTCACAGAACGAACTCTTGGCTGTCGCCAAGTTGTCAGAGCCTCTTAAGAAGGATCCGACAAACGAACTAACTCTCCGCGTCAGGCTGGACTACTAAGGAGGGCGAGATGTCCCTCAAGAAGTTCGGACGCAGCGATGTAATAAGAAATGCTATGAGGGCTTATCCCCATAGCAGCTTCTTGGTTTATTCTTCTTCAGTCTATTATGATCACAGACCGATAGAGGCAGGTGGCTTTAACGGAACAGACATCCTATCTGCTGATGGTGGTTTAAGCTTATTTGAATATAACGTCGATAAAAGTGGAAGCACCGCATTTTTGAGAAGCGGCAATGACAGACCTGAAAAAAGTGTCACTTTTCTTGGAACAAACGCCCCAATAATTCCTTACGTTATTAAAGATAGCAATAGGAACTTCTTGAAATCAAAATCAAGAACAGTTTCTATAGACAGCCTTACTGGCGTTAAGACTGGCGGCATCCAAGAAACCTCAGACGACTATGTTGCTATAGGCGCCACCGCGACTCTTACAGGTTCATCCTATGCTATGTCCGCGTCTATTACAAGAGAGTTGATGACCATAGCGGGAGGAATAACTACTACGCTCTACGGAGCCGAAAAAACCAGGGTCCCGAATCACCCCCACTACTACTCACTTCGCAACTCCCTTAACTTCTATAGCACACGGTCTCCACATTATGGAGTGTCGGGCTCCAATTGGAACAAAGACGAACAAGACATAAACTTGATCTCTGTTCCAAAGATCTTCTATGGATCTCGGATCAAGCCGGGCAGCCTGTCACTCAAGTTCTACATCACCGGCTCCTTGGTCGGAGAACTAAAAGACACAAAGTACAATGGAGAACTAATCCAAGTTGGACCCGCAGGTTCGGTGGGCTCTGGCTCTGTCGCTGGAGTGGCGATGTACGAAGAGGGGTTTGTTTTGCTAACGGGCAGTTGGGACTTGACAAGTGGCGTTTCTTATGGATTCGATTCTTCTACCACCGGCTCATGGACCAGATTCGCCTGTGGCGCTAATGATGGCATCGATTGCTCAACATCTGCCTCTTTTGATTTCTCCTTCAAAGGACACACAGAGACACAGGTTCTCACAATGTTTGCACATGCCCGACGAGGCGAAATAAATTATTCCAACAACCCAACCTTTTTAGACTATGGGCAACAAAGGTTACAGGTTACGTCCTCTAATGTCTACATGGAAAGCGATTCTGTGACCATTAAGAACACAGTCTCTTCAAGTTACACGGGCTTCGACGCACCCTTCGAAAGACAGGTCTATGTGTCGCGCGTTGCTATCTATGACGATGATAAGAAGCTCATTGGGATCGCAACCCTCTCGAACCCTGTGCTCAAGAAAGAAGCACAAGATCTGTCATTCAAGTTAAAGCTTGATCTATAATGAAGCCGATTGTAATAGTCTCGCCCCGATTCACAAAGTTAATGTCTATCGTTATAGATGTTTATGCAATCACAATCTTTCCGTTTATAATCTCAAAAGAAAAAATGAGCGAGGGCACGCTTAATCACGAGACCATCCACATCCAACAACAAAAAGAATTGCTCGTGCTTGGTTTTTATCCTCTTTACTTTTTCTATTATCTTTGGGGATTTATAAAATATAAAGATAAACAACAAGCCTATTATAGGATACCATTTGAACAAGAAGCTTACGAAAACGAACAAGATTTAAATTATCTAAAAAATCGTAAATTGTATAGCTGGAGGAAGTTCAAGGTTTGATTTTAGGAATTGACGTTTCGACAAGCATCACAGGCTTTGCGATAACAGACATGGAAGGAAAAATAGCCCTTTCCGAAGCCTGTGACCTTCGTAGAGACAAGAACTTTTTTTCTAAGTGTCTCACAATGAGGGCAAAAATTCTGGACATTCTGGAGTCTTATGGCGGCAAAATAGAGCATATCTATATTGAGCAACCATTCACGTTTTTTAACTCCGGTGGCTCATCCGGCAAGACTATGGCAGCCCTGCAACGATTCAATGGCGTTGTGTCGTGGATGGTCTACGAATGTTTTGAGATTCAGCCTGAGTATCTTGGAGCAACCCAGGCACGAAAGCTTGTAGGCATCAAGGTACCGAGAGGTCAAAAAGCCAAGAAGGTTGTGATGGAGCACTTGCTCGCTACTGAACCAGACTTTACGATTCAGTACACGCACAAGGGGAATCCTAAGCCACAAGAGTTCGACAGAGCCGACGCCCTTGTCATTGCGAGAGCAGGGCTACAAGACATAGAGAACAAAAGCCTTGCCGCAGGGTGATCATCGTGTTATCCTACAGGCATGAACAAAACTGTAGCAAAGAAGATTCTTTATGAAACGCTTGGCCACTCTTGGGACAGAGGCTCAGAGCTTCTGTTTGAGTGTCCTGTGTGCGATCATCACAAACGCAAGTTCTCTGTTAACTTGGACAAAAATGTTTTTAAGTGTTGGATTTGTGATTATTCTGGTCGCAACATTAGGCGTGTTATTAGGCGCTTTGGTTCCTATACTCAACTACAAAAATGGGACCAGATTACAGACCGAACAGATCTATCGAGATTTGATGACCTCTTTAATAACGAGATCGGTGGAGAGGTCGAGGAGAAACTTGAACTCCCGACCGAATTCGTAAGCCTTGCTAATAAGAATTTGCCCCTCTCTGCAAATCGTGCCCTACGTTATCTTGCAGAGCGTGGAATAACAAGGTCGGACATACAACGATGGAAGATCGGCTTTTGCTATGATGGCGAGTACGGGGGCAGAATCATTGTGCCCTCATTTGGCATGTCAGGTTACCCCAACTACTTTATTGCGCGTTCTTACGTCGGGCATGGAATGAAATACAAAAACCCACGATCATCGAAGAACGTGGTGTTTAATGATCTATTTACCAATTGGAACGACGACCTTGTTATTGTCGAAGGAGTATTCGATGCAATTAACGCAGGAAACGCTGTGCCTATCTTGGGGTCTACATTACGCACCGACTCCGACCTACTACGAAAGATTGTACGAAATGACACCCCGTGCTACATCGCCCTCGATCCTGACGCGGCTAACAAAGAACGCCGCATCATTCAGACGCTTTTGCGCTACGATGTGGAACTCTATAAGATCGATGTGAGCGGCTATGATGACGTGGGCGAGATGCCATCAAGTGTCTTCGAGGAACGAAAATCAATTGCAACGCCTATTGACAGAGACAATTACGTCCTGCTTGACTTGCTTGCCGCTATTTAAATGGAGCAAACATGAGCAAAGATGCTCAAGATTACATTAATAATGTTTTAAACGAAAGACGCCCCGAGTTTGGGGGAAAGGCTGTTTGTCCGTTTGCGGCACCTGAACTCAAAGCAGACCGGCTTATGATTGCCGTGGTTGGCGAGAGTAGCCTGATTGATCTTATTGATGAACTCGCCACTTCGGACTATGAAAGCGCCCTCTTTATAATCAAAAAAGATATACCAGCAGAACAAACAAAAAAATTCCAACATTTTGTTAACAGGTTACTAAGACAAAGAGGTCTCAAAGATTACAAAAACATTTGCTTCAACCCAAATGATGATGTAGACATTGACGGATACAACCCGCGCTCTTTATCGCCACATTTCATGGTGAACATAGCAGACAAGAAAATCTTGTCAAAAGCACACCGCGCCCTTAAGAAAACAAATTACTACGATAAGTTGCCAGATAAGTATAGAAAGTTCCTTAATCTTAAAGATAAGTAAACTATTTATTGCAAGTTTACGAGGACGCCACCAATGAAACACACCTTTACAAGACAAAAAGTAAGGCAAATTATTCTTGAAGAGCTACAAGCAGACCTTTTAATTGAAAGCGCCGCCAACCAAATTCTTGAAGAGGGTGTTCTCGATGCTGTAAAGAATCTAAAAAGCAAATTCTTTCCGAATAAAAGTGACGAAGAAGTTCAAGATGAATTGGACGAAATAGAAAAAAACCCAGAAACACTTAACACGATGCCCAGAACTAAAAGAATTGGAATTCTATTTTTGGCTGGAATGTTAGGTGGATTTCTAACTCAAGGTGGCTTTGACTATGAGGCTCTTAGTTCTGCGTCGGCTGCTGATGCTCGAAGAATAGCATCTTCAGTAGACGCCGCTTCGCAGAAGTCGCGAGATGTTCAAAACTTTATGCAAATGGCGTCTGCTGAAGCTGAGAGCGGCTCCGCTTCAACCCCAGAGCAAGTAGACGCGGCAATTAAGCGAATTGTTAGAGATTACATGCAGTCCATAGAAGCTGCCCCCATTTCTCCCGGTCGCGGAATCTTTATTGGTGGAGATGTAAGAAAAGGACCTTTGAAGGGTTTTGCTTATGTCCCTGCTTCTTCGATTCCAGATGATGAAATCCTGCCCTTTATTGGGGTATCAAAGAAAGATTACGAAACACTATTGAGGGCGACATTTTTAAGCGGCGAGGGCGGCGACCAAAGATTAGAGGATCTCGTCATGGGGCAAGGAAAGAAAGGCTCTTCAGGATTCTGGGCTTATGACAATAACAGGCTCTTTCAGGGTTTCCAAGAGGACTCTTCTTATGCCATGCTGCCCCTTGAGTGGTCTGTTGCTTACGAGCTTTTGAACAAAAGAAAGAGCAAGGGTCGCCTATAGCCACTTGACAAAACGCCCTGCCTGTGTTATTTTATAAGCATAGGAGGCATCAATGCTCAAGTTTTGTTTTAACGCTTTGGTAGACGGCATCGTTATGTATGTCGGCTGGTTCGCCGGCTATGCCCTTTACGGTATTTGTTTTTAATCTGGAGGTAATTTGAAAATAGCACACATTGCTGATACTCACATTAAAAATCTGAAGTATCACGAAGACTACCGCGCCTGCTTTGAGCAGATGTATAAAGTCTTGCGAGAGCAAGATGTAGATTGCATTGTTCACTGCGGTGACATTGCTCACACAAAGACGCAGATCTCTCCAGAATTTGTAGAGATGGCATCAGATTTTTTTAGTAATCTCGCAGACATTGCTACGACGTTTATTATTCTTGGCAACCACGATGGTAACTTGAAGAATAGCAACCGGCAAGATGCTATTACGCCCATTGTGCAGGCTATTGATAGCCCCAACATTCGTCTTCTAAAGAACTCAGGCGAAACACCTATAGCAAACAGCAGCATAACACTAAACGTGTTGTCAGTTTTTGATCGAGATAATTGGATTCAACCAACTGATCCCGATAAGGTGAACATCGCGCTCTATCACGGTGCTATCTCCAACTGTCAGACTGACGCCGGTTGGACGATGGTTCACGGTGAAGACGAGGTTTCTATCTTTGAGTCATTTGATTACGCCATGCTTGGAGACATTCACAAGCGACAGTTCTTGGATGACGAGAAGAGAGTCTATTATCCTGGCTCTACTATCCAGCAAAACCACGGAGAAAGCAACGATAAGGGCTTCTCTATCTGGACTATCGACGGCAAGAATGATTGGGACATCGAGCATTTCACGCTACAGAATCCTCGCCCGTTTATCACGTTAGAGCTAACACGCACAGGTAAGGTACCCCGCTCTGCGTCTGTCCCAGCAAATGCCCGTCTCCGAATCGTTAGCGACAACAATTTGTCTCTTGATGTGATGAGAAAGGCAGTTGATGTAGCCCGCCACAAGTTCGGACCAGAGTCTATCTCGTTCCTGAATAGATCTGCTGGTAAGCGCGGTAACGTCGAAGAGATTGCCGATGGCTTGGGGGCTCAGAATCTACGAGATCCCGAGATTCAGCAGGAGCTAATCTCAGAGTACCTCAAAGACTACCAGATCAAGCCAGCGGCTTTGACTGCCATCTACAAGCTAAACTCGAAATACAATCAAGAAGTAGAAGCAAAAGAGGATGTAAGCCGTAATGTCAACTGGGAGTTGATAAACTTCGAGTGGTCCAATCTGTTTAATTACGGAGAGAGCAATTCTGTTGACTTTCGAAACATAAATGGAATTACCGGCATCTTTGGAAAAAACTTCTCTGGCAAGTCTTCTATTATTGATGCCATCTTGTTCACGATCTTCGGCACGACCAGCAAGAACGAGCGCAAGAATGTGAACGTTGTAAACCAGAATCGTAATTGTGGCGAAGGCACAGCAACGATTGCGATTGGCGACAAGAGCTACACAATCCACCGTAAGGTGGAGAAGTACGAAAAGAAGTCGAGAGGCGAGGTAACAATCGAAGCCAAAACTTACCTTGACTTTTCCGTTTACGATAAGATCTTGGACGAGACGACTTCCTTAAATGGAACCACTCGCAACCAGACAGATGCAAACATTCGTAAGCACTTTGGCACGATCGATGATTTCCTCATCTCGTCCATGTCGTCGCAGCATGGCGCCTTAGCATTTATTAACGAGGGCTCAACTAAGCGGAAAGAGATCATTGCTAAATTCCTAGACCTTCAGTTCTTTGACAAGAAGTTCAAGCTCGCCAAGGGCGACGCTCAGGATTCCAAGGCTCTGATTAAAAAGCTACAGGGTCGAGACTACAACAAAGAAATTCAAGAAGCTATGGACGCCGTTGCAGAGCACAAAGCAGAGATTCTCAAGTCAGAGACAGGCAACCTAAAGCTACAGAAAAAGCTGACCTTTGTAAACGATCACATCCACGGGCTTGCCAATAAGATCTCTAACATCCCAACAGATGTGATTGACATCCACGAGGTTCAGTCCGAGATCAAAAAGACAAAAAATAAAATAATTTCTTTGTCCGATTCTATCATTGATGATGGCAACACACTACATAGAGAGAGGGCACGCTTTGTAAAAATCTCTAATCTTCTACAAACATTAGATTACGAGACTCTTACTGGCTCCCTTGTAAGTATTGAAGAAGCCGAGAGGAATCTTCAAGCACATACCCAGAAATTAGAGGTTGCATCCGACAAAAAGAAGTTATTAGAAGACATTCCCTGTGGGACAGCTTACCCTGCTTGTAAGTTCATTCGCGATGCCCATGTGGCAACGGCAGTCATTCCTGAAACGGAATCCAAGATTGATGAACTAGAGAACACACTCTCCAGCTTGAATCCTCAAATTGTGAGAGATCATCTGGACAAGTATCACAAGCTTGAAAGAAAGCAGAACGAAACTGAGAGTCTTATAAAAGACCTTCAGTTGGGCATTGAGCGCAGAAAGTCTGCTCTTGATAGGCACAACACCTTGATAGAGGAGCTAGCACAAAAGCAGGCTTCCTATAACGACAACAAAGAAGCAATTGAAAATCTAGAAAAACTATTAAAGGAGAAAGAAGTTTATGTCCAACAAGCGAAATTCATTGAAGAACAAGCTAAGTCGTCTAGCCAGAAGAAGATTGATCTTTACAAATCTCTCGGCTCAGAAGAACAGCGAATCGAAGACCTCAAAGAAAGAAGATTAGAATTTGAAACAATCCAGGCGGAATACTCATCGTATGATCTTTTCTTGCGATGCATGCACCCGAATGGGATTGCTTACGACATCATCAAGCAGAAGTTGCCTGTAATCAACGAAGAGATTGTAAAGATTCTATCGAACGTTGTAGATTTTGAAATCTTTTTTGAGACTACGGGTAACAAGTTTGAAATTTTTATCAAGCACCCAAAGCACGAGGCGCGACCTATTGAGATGGCGTCTGGTGCTGAGAAGACTATGGCTGCTATGGCTATTCGTCTTGCTCTGCTGTCTGTTTCTTCTCTGCCCAAGAGCGACCTGTTCATCTTGGACGAGCCTGGAACTGCTTTGGACGAAGAGAATATGGCAGGATTTATTCGGATCTTGGAACTAATTAAAGTATATTTCAAGAACGTCTTACTTA
>Ga0209337_1001547_pt1 | contig 17404 bp, 22 predicted proteins | sample LinPmetageLP53_FD_184044 | JGI IMG/M metagenome (GOLD analysis project Ga0209337, IMG submission 184044) | Marine viral communities from the Pacific Ocean - LP-53 (SPAdes) (version 2) | ecosystem: Environmental > Aquatic > Marine > Oceanic | place: Pacific Ocean | collected 2010-02-08 | reverse complement strand
ACTGGCTCGTGTCAAGAGTTGACTGCCCTGCGGCCAGGTCCGCCACATGGCTCCATATTTGGAACCGTATCTTCATGTCGTCGTCTACGCTGTCGTCAATGCGCACAGTGTGGTGAACATTTACGTCAGGCATTACCACGGCTGCCTCAATGTTTGGAAGGAGCCTACTTTGGGCAACGACTGCTGGGTACGGCTTTGTTGACGACACTGCTGTCGACATACTAGCCCCGCTTCCAGTTCGCACCCAGACCTCGTCTACGCCAGTTGTCGAATCAAACTTTGCCAAACCATACCTGGTCATGACAAAGGGCGTGCTGAACTTGCCGTTGTATGCAAACCCGCGAACACCCATGTTTTTAGGCAACAACCAAACAGTGCTTTGGTTTGTCGCTTGGTTGTGGACCAGGGCAAGACGGTTGTCGTCACCGGGATCGTGGCCCTCCATGGAGCAGAATAAAATATAAAGGTCGTCCCATGCGCCAGCAACTGCCCGGTCGAGCCGACCGTGGTCGACCTTGTAAGCTTTCCATGGGTCACAATCGTGCGTCTCGTTGTCTTCCATGGATGACCCAGATGGTGCCGCCTCGTCCGCGTCTCCCTGGTATGTGCTGTATGGGCCCCTGTTGACCACAACGCCGTCATTGAAAAGCTCGTCAAAAGCATCTAAGCGCTGCACCTCTACGTTGCTGAGCCTGTGCACGCCCTCGTGGTTAGCAAAGAAAACACCCGCTCGCATAGACTTTACGCTGTGCCTAGCGTCACAACCAATCCTGTCTGTAATGATTTGCAGGGTTCCGTCGTTTCGGTCACTACCGATGCCCCTAAACAACTGTATAGCGTGTCTAGAAAAAATCACGTTGCCCATATTGGTGTCCGCAATTCCTACGACCTCGTCGTCAGCACCGGAGGCTTGGAACAGGGGAAACACGCCTATTGTGTTGAGGCTTTGGGGTAGCAACTCCTCGCTTACAAGAATATCGTAAGGGCGCATTATTAAAGTTGCCTCGCCTGCATTGTGAGACAGTTCAGTTTTGTCGAACAGTATGCGCTCTGTTGGTGTTACGCCGCTGTACTTGTATGGTGTGTTTCTAAACCCATACCAGAAGGTTTGGCCGAACCTGTCCACATGTGCAAAGGCCTCTTTGGGGCCATGGTCGATGTAGAAAGACGAACTGGGGTCATAGCGGGGTATTGCGCTGTAGTCTGCCCCGTATGTTACATCTTTTGGAAAGTTGTTCATAAGCAGCGCAGTCGACTCCCAGATTGGAATGGTGTCGTTGTCAAGGGTCCCTTGGACTGCCGTTCCGCCAACTCGATTGCCACCGACCCCGTAGCCGGTGATCATGAACATATCCACAGCTTCCACGATGCGGCGCTGCCAATAAGATGCAACGGTGTATGGGTGAAGCGCCCCATAATCACTTGTAACCAGGGTCGTACTGCTTCCTGTGTCGCCTGACGCCACAATTGACTGCGAACCCAACAGTGGGTCTTGTGGCCAATGCCAACTCCACCCAAGCTTTAAGTCCGTGCCGGACCCGTCAGTCTTTATCAGGTAAACGCACACAAGTCGGTCTTGTATTATCTCAACATCAATCCCCTCGAGCACACGGTTTGTCTCGACGAAACTGTTGTAGAATGTGCTTGCGTTATCGGTGTGCTGGCTTAAGTCCAACTCGGTGCTATATGAGCCTACCTGGTGCGCCGGACTGCCGCTATTAGAAACGGTAGGGCTTGCGTTAAACCCAATAGGTGTTGCCACAATACTTGGTCGCCGCTCGAGCGACCTCCCCGTGGGCGTCATGTTTACCAATAAACGAAACCCGTTGCTGTCATCGGGGCCAGACATGCTTAACTTTAGGTCCGTGTTTAACCTAGATCTATTTTGGTGCAACGAAGCCATTAGTTAGACATGCGCTCCGTAAGTGACCTTTCGGCCATTAGTCCAAGGACCTCGTCTCTCTGTTGCTTAAATTCGCCTCTCACTGTCTGGTCTTTAAATGTTGCTAGGTAGCCCGCATCGTGAACGACTGCCTCGTGCAGGTGTGGAAAAAAGCCACCCATGAGATCTACGTTACCATCGGTCATAGCTGTTTCACCCAGGTCCAGCGTCCCATAGACCCTTAACGTGAGGTTTTTGTTAGGTATTGGGCGAACCATAAGCTTGTCAAACCCTGCCCTAAACACGCAATAGTATTGCTCTGGGTAGATGTTGTTAATTATGGCAGCTATGTCGTAAGTCGCGTTTGTCCCTGCGTCTAGCTCCTCTAACTCATCAAGCTGCACAACAGGTAGCTGTTGGTACAGGTCCGTGTTTGCTGGCTTCCAAAAAACCTTTTCTACACTGATGAATGTCTTTCTTGCAGTCCCACCAATGTCCGAGCTTAAGTCTATTTCCTCTGTGTCAGCGGAGTACGTATAGCCGACCTTATCTACAGCAACGCTTGGGTGGGCCAAGATTACCCTTCGATACATGCGGTTGTTAGACCTGTCGAGGATGGCACGTAGATCTGCGTCACTCCAAATGGACTTACCTGTGTCTCCCAAAAGAATGCGCAATAAGGTTTCGGCTGACGCTCGGTTCATCTCTCGCGCTCCTTTCTTGATTGCCACTGAACCTTATCAGGATCACGGCCTGTTTCGGTGTTAGTTGCCGCGTAATGCGCCTCTCTCATTTGGCTACGAAGCATCTCTTGGCCCTCTGGCGTCCACATTGCTCTCTGTGTGACTTCCATAATAAGCGATCTGTCTGCTGGGCGAAAGCCCCCATTGTGAGACATGTGCCTATAAAAGCAGTATTGCTGGAAGTTACGCTCATGCCAAACCTCCCAACACTCCAGTCGGGGGCTCCACTTAAGCGTTAATCTCTTATCGAGCCTCTTTAGGCTCTTCATTGTTTCCCGTGGAAGCGCACCCGGGAACCATGTTGCATCCGCAGTCATAGGAGGGAGATCCTCCTTAACAGGCGTTTTCGTTTCAAAATCTGCTGTCTGGTGTTGCTGCATAAAAAAATCCTAAAAAAAAGGGGAGCCTAGCGTGCACTAGACCCCCCTTGGTCCTGGGAAGGGAGGAAGACCTCTTAGAGAGCTACGATGTCCTGAGTGACATCCTGAAGCAATCCAATCGATGTCGGGCTGTACGTAATGAACTGCCCGGCCCAACGCAACCAACCATGCCAATCGTCATAGCTGGATGAGGAGTGTCGGAGGAAGCCGCCGTCTTCGGTTGCTTCGCCCATCGCGTGCGCTGTCGCATAACCCATCTCACCCTTATCGCAAACAATGATCTGCTCGTGTGGGGCATGGTGATCTACAAGGATCTGAATGTTGCCCTGTCCAAGCGTTGCATTGGCAGTGATGTAGTTAGGGTCAGTTCCTGGCTTATGACCAGGAGTCACAGTCTTCTGGTTGAAGAATGCGTGGTTAGCCTCGGCAAGAGAAAGGAACTCATGCCACATGCCCGGATTCATGATCGCAAGGTTTGGCTTAACGAAGTACTGTTGGTTCATTTCCAACAGAAGCTCGTCAATCAACTCATAACTAAGTGCGCGTTTAACGCCAGAGTTGTGCTTAATCTTGCTGTCCCAATATCCGTCGCCACCACCAGCGGCTGTTTCACCACAGGTACCAGCGGCACCCGCAGTGTCGCGCTGCTTTCCAAACACCTTAGTGTCATACAGGAAGTTAGCCATACCGAAATACTCTGAAGCATAATCGGAAAGCTCCCAGTCTGCACTCTCGAAAGTTGTTGCGCCGTCTCGACTGAACAAAGCGCTAGACTCTGCTGCTGGCGAGGACAGGTAAATAGGCGAGCCAGATGGGAAGTCCCTCTTGCATGCCGTATTAAGGGTTACCGTAGCACAACCATCGGACGAGTAAGTAGAGCGATCAATCGAGTTGATCTTAATATGCTGCATGTCATCTTTAGCGCCGTCTTTACCGACGATCATGATGAAGTCACCAGGCTGCAACCACATACCACCTTGAGCCTTGTGCGTTCCAGCACCGTCAATCCACGGATGTGCAACCTTGATCGAGGTGTCAGAGCCAGAAGACTCTTTCAACACACCAACCATACAGGTTTTACCGTATGCGTCGTCCGCACTACTGTGCTCTGCGCTACCAAACTTAAGCGCATCCTCAGTAAGCTTGTCGCGAGATCCACCATAAAGGTAGATGTTTTGACGACGAAGGAACTCAGTCTTAGCGTCAGTCATTGACTGATCGATCAAGTTCTTAACGTATCGCTCGTGACCAGCACGCTGCTGCGCGTCCCACATAAAGTTAACCAAAATGCGGAAAATTGGATATTCAAAGGACGCTGTGCTGTAGCTTGGTGCTCCACCGGAAGGCAGACGTCCAGCCGTACCACCAACCACAGCGCGACGAGCACGCTTGCGGAGTGGGAAGGTAGCTGTACCACCTGGGCCCCAGTTGACCAAAGTGGTCATGTCCTTGAAAAAGTTGTACCCCGGGTTTTCGACCTTAATTTGCTCGAACATTCGAGGGATGTAAAATTTAGTGAGGATTTCGTTAAGGTCGGAGACGCTGAGCGCCCCACCACTATAACCACCCGTTACTGTAGGGCTCGGAATGCCGGTACCGAATGCCATGATTTAACTCCTATCTGTTAGTAAACGCGGCTAGTACCGCAGCGTCGAACTCTTCGTCACTCATATCGCCAACAGGCTTTGATGGAGTCACTGGTGTCTTAGCAACACCAGCAGCCGCACGCCGCTGCTTAGAGGTTTGCTTTGTTGCAACCTCAGACGAAACTCGCTCAAGCAGTTTGGCATAGTTCTTAACCTGTCTCTGTACAGAGTTCAGGTCAATGTCTTGCCGCCCCATTCGAGTTTGCTCTTTAGCAACAGCCACCATCGCACTATTGGCTAGTAATCTAGCAAAGGCTTTTCCAGGTCCGGTCGTAGGATCAATCTCAAGGCGTGTCAGTTCATCACCAACAGTCGCATTAATTGTAGTGTTAATATTGTCTCGAAGCTTTTGCGCCACAATTGCGTCACGCTCTGCTTTAATTCTTTGCAACTCGCCTTCAATATTTGAAAAGCGCTTTGTCACAACATCTTGCTGCTCGAATTCATCTTCGCGAGCCAAGGCCTCACGCGCAGCCTTAAACTCGTCAAGAGCAGACTGGCCACCTTGTGTTGGCGCAGCAGGCGCCGCAGCCATTTCGTTGGACTCAATTTCACCCAACAAAGCCTCTAGGTCGAAGCCTGGAGCCTCTTCTGCCGCTGGCGCAACAGGGGCCCCCGCTCCACCCATCGGATCAACTGCAACATCGGGCGCACCCGTTGCTTCTAATTCTAATTGTTCTTGTTCTAGCTGGTCTGCCATAATTTCCCTACTCTATGCCTGCCATGGATGCTAACTCCGCTTCGGCACCTGTGTCAACCCCTGGTTCTACAAGATCGATCATACCCTCAGGCAAACCACCCGGCACAACACCCGCCCCTCCAACGATTGGCTCACCACCAGCTAACCCTGGCGGACCCCCTGCCGGAGGGCCTCCTGGTTGTGGCGGTCCCTGTGCTGCGGCTGCTGTAGCAGCCATTGCGTCTTTGTGTTTTTTAATGTGCTGATCGAACCGCGATCTTATAGCGCCACCAGGCTGCTCGAGCAATACATGCTTGACGTGCTCATCAATATGCACCTGGTGGTCCTCGTACTCTAACACTTCCACCTGGTCGACATCCACAGACAGGTCATCCAGCAACGCATTTTCAGTTCGAGCGTTCAGAGTCTCTGTGCTACTTACACCTATTGCCTCTTCAAACCCACCGAACTCAAGCGCGTCAAGAGCCTTCTGCTTATCGATGACACCCATCTGCAACAGATTAAGAATTGTCTCCTGGCGCAACGGCTGTGTTCTTGGCATTAAGCTAGCCACATCAATATCAATGTCACTGTACACAAGGTCTCGCTTTCTAATTTCTGCAATTTCGCCGGAACGGCCATTGCCGAAAACAGAAATCACAACCATCTCGCTGCCGTAATTTTGCCACAAACGAACCATTCGGTTACCAACACGCTTAAGCATTTTAGTGGCTTGGCGCACTGTAGGTCCGAGGCGGCGATTATCTAGCTCCGCCAAAAAGGCTGTTAAGCGACCCGTTGCGTTTGACGTAGGCGCCTCACCACGAGAACTGTCGTTAATGCCAGACACATACTCCATCATACTAAGAGTCTTGTCACCCATAGAGCCCACAACCTGGCTTAACGGATTGAACGCCATTTGTGCAGGCGCCCCCATCCGAGCGTTGTATTCGTTAATTGCCCTTGGGCGCGTATTAATACCGCGACTTACAGACCCCTTAGGCACCAACCACGGTGGCATAATCTCTTGATCTCGACGAGCACGATACCCGTTCCAGGTCATAGACATATCACGCTGTAACTGTAAGAGCCCTGTACCTAGCCCCGAACCATAGTCTCGATGAGGCTCATTTGTGTAATTCATTGAATACACTGGGAATTCACCTAACAAAAGATGATCCTGCGAGTCAACGACCACATCGCCAGCAATCGTTACCTCATACCCCTTTGGGAAGCTGTAACCGGGCTTTTCATAATACGTTATTACACGAACGCGCTCTTCATAGTCAGGCTCGTATGAGTCACCATCAAGCTCTCTTACAACCCGAAGGTGGCGCTTTATAGTCTCATCTTCATCGCTGTCTGTCTTACGCGGTTGGATCTTGTTTGTGTTGTAATATAGCCGGGCCTCTTCGATGTGCATCGTAGTTTCACGAATACCATAGTGCGCCTTGCTACCATCGCCTGTGCCGGGCTCCATGTGCCAGTTAAAAATATCAACCGGCTCCATTACGAACCAGCCCTCTCGACCAAAGTCCTGGTCCCTGTATTGGCCGTTACCAACCACGCTGTCCCAGTCTACATAAATACCAGCATAGCCCGTTAAAATAGAGCGCAGAACAACGTCATCCATCAATGATGAAATCTCATTTGTCCTATAGAACCACTCGAGCAACTGCTGGACCCCACGCGCAGCCTGTCTTTTGCTGGCAGTGTCACCCGTAGGCTGCACAACCCATGTCGGATTGTTAGCTGTAATAATAGAAGCTGCGGTTCTGGCAATGGGGTTCAGAACGTTTAAAACAACCCTGTCCTCGAACCACCGTGGTAGCTGTGACGATGTAGATGCTGCGCTGACAGCATAGTCACGAGCCTTGTCGATACTGTAACCACAATAGGCAAGAAGCACTGTTAGCGCCTCTTCCATGCGCTCAGACTTAGACTTAACGCTGGATTCAAGGCGGTCTTCAATTAATGTGATTAACCGGGACTCTCCGCCCTCATTGATTTGCGCCATTTTAGGTGCCCTGTATTGACAATAGGTTTTGCAGGTTTTCAATCCCTGGCGTATTAATAAAAGGAGTGGCGCCATAACTGCTAGCAGGACGCTCGCCTCTTGGCACGCCACTTACGTTATTGGTCAGCACTCCGCCTAGACCGCCAACATCATACTGAAGGTTAGTTAAGGGCGTGCCACGCATATTCACTGCGCCACGAACATCTTGCCCGCTTACAAGTCGACCCACGTTTTCTTCAACGCTCGACTCCATATCTTTCATCGCTGCCAGTGCTGCCACGTTGTCTGCGGAAAACATAGTAGGTGGACCAACATTGTCAACCAGACTAGGTGGACCAACATTGTCAACCAGACTAGGTGGACCCACTTCACCGCCCACTATTGAGGCTAACGCTGAGTTGACCTTGTTGGCGTATTCACTGTCGTCTACGTTAAGTGCGTCTGCCGCTTGCCTCTCTACCTCATCTGTGCCGCCCCCTAGAGCGCCAACTAGCTTGCCAAAAAGCGTGTCCTTGTCGGGCTCTGTGAGTGGGTTCTTGATTCCTGAAACATCGACCGTTCCCAGTTCGCCGATAGCATACGCCACCTCAGTAGGCAGGTTCTGCTCCCCTGTAAGGGCTGAGCCCACCTGTTGCCCCAGCATGGCCCCCAGCTTCGCCCCCAACGGTCCGCCAAATGAACCAAGCACACCACCGCCGACAGTTAGCCCGACCTCAAGGGCGACCTCGACAGCATCCACATACCACGGGTCTTCCTCTTGCTTAATGCCCATAATTGCTGGCACGCCACCGCTTCCCATTATACCACCTCTAGGTTTGTGTTGTCTGTGTTGGGATCTGTAGATGTTATGCTGTAATAGTACCGCTCAGTCTCTTCTCTTTCCAGTAAAACCTTACGGAACTCCTCAATAGAGCGCGCATGTGCCCGTGTAATGAAATACACCGTCAACACCTGAGCCGCGACCAACAACACGATAAAAGGCAGAAGATTCTCCATGCCGCTAAGGTAACGGCAAGTCAGCGTCCCCGTCAAGCTCTGGTGTTATTTCAAAGGTGTCATAGTTGCCGTCTTGAACAGCAATTCCACCCTCGTCTAGCTCCTCAAACAGTGGATTGTGGTACTCATAGTGTGGAGCAGATGCCGTTGTCGCTTCTGGCACACCTACAAAAGCCTCCGCCTGCTCAAGGTCTGCCTGCCACGCAGAGTCTCGTGCTGGCATGATGGTAAGCGCTGCTGCCCTAAAGAGGTCATCGCTTAGCCTTTCGCCGCTGGGCATCTCCCTGCCTTTGCCTGGTGTTTTCCATTCAGCTACGAGGGTTTCATCAGCGCGTCTACGAACCACACGCCGCACCCAACCACACTCCATAAGTGCTCGCGGGTGTCGCAATAAAAGCGAGCCGGTGTTTAACTCGTGTCGAAGCATCGCCAACAGCGACTTCACAGAGTCTGCGGTAGGAGTAAATCCCACCCTTCGACCCCTGGACTCACCATGCTCATCAAACGACTCGGTCCCGTAGAGGTTGGGGTAGTGTAGCCGTATCAGTGTGTTGATAACAGCAAGCCCGCCGCCTGCACGTTCTATGTGCAGCGTTGCTCCATTATACCACCGGCCTAGCGTGTCCAGGTACATTGCAAACACATCTGTGGACATGTCGTTTCTGTATCCACACGCAACGATCTCATCATGACACCGAACGGCAAAAGACGCATAGTCGTTGCCTGTTCCTTCGCTGGGGTCAACGCCTACGATGTAGGTTTCGCCCTCTTCTGGCTCTTCAAAAACATGCACCCAGCCTTCCTCAATAGGCCCTAGCTCTGGCCTGAACTCAGGCTCATTGTCTAGATACTCGAGCAGTGGGTCACCATCTGTGGCCATCTTATCGGTCTCATGTAGTCTGGCGCCGAAGACATCGATGTCATATGTGTTGTAGTCTTCATCTTTGGCTTCTCTCTGCATCTTTCTGCCGTGATCGTTAAGAAACTCGTTCGCAGCAGAGCGAAAAGCCTCCTCAGCAGTTGACGGGTACTCCCTAGAGAACTCTTCTTCTTTGCCCATGAAGCGTGTGGCTACAGTGCGCCTTCGCCAGAACGCCTGGCCAATGTTCATATCGCCATTAACCAGCCACTCTAGCTCTTCTTTGGTTAAGTCTTTTAGGTCTTGCAGAGCGGTTTCGTCGCCCTCTGAGGCGCGTATCCCCAGGTTGCGTAGCTCAGGGTCAATGCGAGAGGTGTCGTCGTACTCTGGGTGCGTGGTCCAGGGCACGAAAATCTTAGTCCATTGGCTGCTGGGGTTGTCTGCTGACTCCCAGATTTCCCAAAAAATACCAAACGCCCCGGCTGACGTAGACTCTAAAACAAACATAGAGCCTGCGCTCTCAGCCACAGCGGGCGTCATAGCGGAAATGAGCTTGTCCCCGTTTGGCCAGAAAGCTGCCTCGGAGCCATGCACGAAGTCTGCTGTAATACCACGAGCGGCCTGAGCTTGCCCGGCTGTATCAATAGACAAGATCGAACCATTGCTCCACTCATAATGCGAGTCTGTTCTATCGATGGTTCTTTCCCAGCCATCCATAACGACAGGCGACAGGTTCTCCAGCATACGCCTGTTCATCGCCATTAGCTTTCGGGTGGTGCGCTCACGGTCACCGATGACCAGCGCCTCCAGGTACGGAGTAAACCTACACTTATGCATTGCGTAAGCCTGGAACAGCGTCGAGCTACCCCACTGCCTATGCTTGAGAGTTATTACCCACGCTGGCTTACCCTGCGTCTCTAAGTCATCGATAACATTGATAATCTTGCTTTGACCCGGGTTGGGCTCTAGGGGCACAAGGCCGCCTGGCACCTTTTGCTTTGGGCGAATCTTAACCTCATTGCGGCACCAAAAGGAAAAGTCGTCCTCGCATGCTCTCAGGTATTTTTCTCTGGTCATTTGCCCGCTGCTTCGAGCCTTGCGTCATAGTCTGTGTCGTCAGATTGCGATGCTTCTTCGCCACTTTCGACCAAACGCACGGTCTCTGTTGCTATCTGTTGTGCCATCTTCTTTCGCTGCTGCACGCCATCAATCGCACCGCTGCCCACAAGGTACAGGCCCATAGCCTTCATGTTTCCCTTTACGACGCCGTGATACAGGCTGGCCTCGAGGACCGCGTCTGCTGCTGCGTCAACGTCTCCTCGAGCAGTTGCTGCACGCGCTCGCCTAAAGATATCAACTAACTCCTGGTCTGGTTCGTTTGGCATTTACTTAGAACCTTTCTTTCTGTTGGTCTTGCGGCTGACTACCCTTAGGTTCTTCTTGCCGTTTCCACCGCCCTTCTTCATGCTCTTAATGTGGTCGACCTCTTTGCCGGGCCCCGGCTTAAGCTTTCGGTTTGCGGCGTTTCGTTTAGCGCGGTTCTTCTTCTGCTTAGGCTTAGCGTGAAACGCATCGTACTCTTTGCGATAATTGCGCTTCCGCTTAGTCGTCTTTTTCTTAACGGTCGCCTTTTTCTTAGCAGCCATTACTTTCTCCGCTGGCCTTTCGGGGGACTTTTCTTTTTCCCACTCTTGCCTGCCCACAAAACCTTGTCAGCCCAATAAGCCGCGCTGGTTTTACCCTTCTTAATGTTCTTACCATGTCGCGCCTTGAAGGATTTGCGGGCGCCCGAACTATAGTTATGCCCGTACCCCTTCGCGCCAAACCGTATCGTTTTGACTTTGTTGCCATCTCTAACCACCACTACCCCTTTTTTCTTGGGGTGTTTGGGGGTCAGCTTAGGCTTGTTAAGCCCTTTAACCCCTGCCCGCTTTATAGCGCGCTGTGCCGCCGTAGTCTTTTTCTTTTTGGTCCTAGTAACCACTACGCTTTTCTTCGGCGCCTTACTGTAGGACTTTTCTTTGCCACGCGCTTCTTTGCTTTAGTTGCGGCTTTTTTTCCTGCTGCGGTATATGGGTATTTTTTTCCTGCGACCTTAGGCATTTTTCAACTCCACAATGCGTATAATTAATCTAGGGCCTGGACCCTCTTTCTCCTCATAGTATTTCGTACAACTCATGAAAGCAACCTGCGAATCATCTCTCCACCAGCCTGTGTCATTCAATGCATCACATATGGACTTGCAGACATTGTCAGCGTCCGGCTTACTGATATGGAAAATAAAGTCCGCAGGATCTTTTTTTCGCAGGAGCCGCTTCGGTCTTGGGAACACCGCCGTAACGTACAGACCTAGCGGTCCTGTTAAGGTCTGTTCTGGTCGATGCTGCGCAGCAAAAAGTGCAAATTGTTGTTCCCATCGTACCTGGTCTGCTGGCGTATAGGCTCTGCCCTTTGCTGTTCGGTGCCGGGCTTTTCCCTTTGGTGCGACTGGTGCTACGAAGCTTATATCAAACATTGTCCTGCCATATCTTAAAAAGTGTACCTGGTCTGGGCCAGAAGCTATTATCAGCTTGGTTCATAAATTCTCTTGTTGCGGCGAGAAGGTCTTCGTCACTCGCACCGCTGAGTCCTTCGGCTATAGTCTGTGCTATGTAGTCAAAGCTGCTTCGTGGCGGTATTGAATGCCCCCCACTCTTTAGCAGCGCAAAAGAATCAATGATGCCTTGTGCTGTGAGTGTGATCTTCCACTTCGACCCGCGCTCTTCTAGCTTGGTAACGCCTAGCCTAACCTGCGCTTCCATTGCTGAGACAGGTGAGTCATCCATCTCATCGATGCTGCGTAGCTGTTTGGGTTTGCATAGAAAGTCAACGTCCGCTCTCCATCCCCGCGAGTTACCACCACGCCAGTGTTCATTCCTGCACGCTTTTTCCAAGAAGCTTTTAAGCTTATCTTCAGTGCCGGTCACATCCCACAATCGCTTTAGGCCCATACGTCGATCTACATCCTTTGTGCTACGGCAAACTTTCCAGCCAGGTAGCCCATGAGTAACACCCAGCCCTTTCTGCTGAGCCGCGTTGTAAATTTCCCTGATGGTCTCGTACGGCACACGCGCACCATGTACCGGAGGAGCTTTAGCTCCGACATTATCTTCTGTGGTATTATCTTTGGGTGTCATATTTGACACCACCCCCGTGTCAGAACTGATACCCCCCGGTGTCATATCTGGTAACCTACCGGAACCATTAAGGTTAGTGTACTTCTCAGTATACTCTTTGGGAAGCTCGGTAGCGTTCCATATTATTTTATAGCAGCTAGAGTGGTCGCCTCCACCGGCATCGACTTCGATGTATTTGTGGGACGTGAGCCATTTGACTCCGCGCTGTAAGGAAGACCTAGAAAGCCCAGAGAGTTTCTCGAGCCTTTGCAGGGAGGGCCAACAAACCCCCTGAGCGTTTCTATGATCTTGTAGCAGGGCCCATACGACAACCGCAGAGGTTGGTGGGTGTTGTGTTATCCAAGCGTACGGTAGGTGGCCGAACGCATAGAAGTTCTGTCGCATGGGTTTCTCCGTGGATTAGAATGGCATGTCGTCTTCGTTAGCGAATCGAGAAGCGTTGTCTTGTTGTGTGATGACTCTGACGCCCTCTTGTTGAAACACCTTGTAGTGTTCATCGCTGGGAAAACCGACGTGTCCGATCCACTTGGTTTTGCCCTCAGCCTCATACTTGCGGCTTGGGACAGATATCCAAAGGGCACCCTCTTTGCCTTTACGCAAAGCACAGCCACGGATTTCTATAGTGTTGTTTACCACGAGATCAGCAAACCCTACTAGGTTGCCATCGTGTTTGGGATTCCACTTACTTACAGTTACTTCCATAATTAACTCCTGGTCTAGCAGCCGGGTGGGCAGCATTTATCGAGCCGTCGTTGTAACAGCTTCTTAGTCTTGAGAACTTTAGTTGCGTAACGGAAGCTACGCACCCCTGGAGAATTACCCCCGTTGTACATAGCAAGCGCATAATAGTCGACGTTGCGTTTGTGTTTACGTTTAGCACGAGCCCGCCACTTACTGTATGCCCTGCCACCAACGTAGATGTAGTCACAGTGTTGTGGACCACACCATATCTTTGGCATTACTTGTAGAGCACCCAGAGCGCCAGCACGAGATACAGCCTCATTATTAAACCGAGACTCGTGCCAGGCCACACTAACCAACAACACAGGGTCCAGGTTAAATGCTTCAGCAGCATCAACGACGTCATAGCACCACTTTAAACGTGAATCATGGAAGCTTCTTATCTCTTGAAGCTCCTCACATATATCTTGTGGGCTGCATATACCCAACATAAAGATTGTCAACGCTAACATTTCATCTCCTATACTGTGTCCCATTAGCAATACGAAGTATATCAGCTACGGGTACCCTGTCAAATACCCCCCCCTTCCACACCTACCCCCCCTACAGGTACTCTTATAGATCAGATCTCTATAGAGTTCTGTACTCTACGCACGCGAGGTGATCGTTTTTACATTTCATTTAGAGAAGAAGAGGGTGGGGGCCCACGACCCTACGGGTATAGGGAAAGTAGTAGTGCCGATTCCTACCTCTAGAACCCTCCCCGGCCCTTTTGCTGGAAGTAATTAGGCGGTCCAACACTTTCCCGGGCGTAGTCTCCTAAGTACTGGACCAACATCGTCAATGCAGCGTAGACAAGGAAAAGTCTAGCTCTAAGGGGGAAGCAGAACAGTCCGCCGCATCTTGATCCTTCGGATCGCCTCGCCCCTGCTCCGCAGCGTCGAAAGGAAAAGCCCATAGAAGGGGAGCCTCTGGCCGGCCCCCCTGTCCCCCCTGGCCGAAGCTCCCAGGCTGTTACTGGAAATGCACTATCATCAATTACCTTACACATATACTGGTTCCGATTAGCTACAGCAGCTGCACCTCAAGTCATTACATTCTTATCCACATATACTTCTCAATACTCGTCAGCTTCTTCTATTGGCTCAGGCTACTTTGGGCATTACCCTTCGGGTCAGGCTCGCGTGAATGGGGCCAAGGTCCCCACCCTTCGGGCTTTGATCCTTAATGCACGGCTGCGGTCCAGTGGTGTCCTCGCCTACTGTAATGAACTGAACATCATTCAATAGGGAGGCCAGCCCCCTCTGCCTGCCTGTGCAGTCATTCACCCCTCCGATGTGTTTCACGCCGGAACACGGCGCGATCTGCCGACATCCTTTCCCGAGTGGGAAAGTCAATCGCAGAATAATGTGATGACTCTATCATCCCATGGAATAGTCCAATAGTGTCTGCTGCCACAATTATATACGTTCCCCAACAGCCCACGGGCGGAACCGTGGACCTGTTATATGTTGGGGATCCGTGGACTACGGATTTAAAGAAGTCGCAATCTATTAACAGCCCTAAGAGCGCAAGCGCACCGGTCTGTTGTTAGTATTGCACCTTCTAATGGGGATTCTACTGTACATACTACTACTAGAACTTAACCGCCTGAGATTATGCGAGAACCCGGCGCTAGCTGCATAAGGGACGGTGCCGTAACTAAAACTTTTCCCTATTAAATACCAGCCCTCTAGAGCGCAAGCGCTCCGGTCTGTTGGGAAAACTTTGTGCCTGTAACAGTTATCCGCTCCGTTTCCTTATTCCACTATCACCAGAACCTCTAACTAGTGAACGGCGGGTTTAAGTTCTAGCCGCAGCATGCAGGCGACGCCCATCTTTTTTTTATCTTCATTATTTAGAGGTGCTCATGTCCATTGACCTTCCAAACCCATCTACCTTCACTACAAAAGATCTGGAGCGAATGATGCAAGTGGCATTCGCATTGGGGCAAATCTCCAAGACCGGGCGCAAAGCCGACCGCAAAGCTACTGCGGTGACCATCGTTAAGGCTATGCAAACTAGCAAGGTTACTTCAGGGTACCATCACTACATCTGGAAAGCGATGCAGGCCGACAAGAGTTACATTGTTGACCGCTGTAACGACCGAGTCGCTGGTCGCCCATAACAAACAAGGGAGCCCTCCTCTCATCAGATGGAGGAGGCTCCCGCTACCTTAGGAGCAACTATCATGCTTGGAACCATCATCTTTTTACTCATCTCATCATTTTACCTTTATCGGCACGAGGTTAGCTATGGCGAATTTCAAGCCGCGCTAAAGAAAGCGAAAGCCGAAGAGGGTTACCGACCCGATGGCAAATACAACATTTCCAAACACCTCAAATAGGAGACATATCATGACCATTCCTCTTTACAAACTAACAGCCGAAAAGCTGTGCCCAGACTTCCAAGTCAAACGCAAAGACTGCCCTTGCGAAAACTGCGGCTTCATCCTGTCAGAGCTTCACTATATCTGGCTCGAAGAAAACCAGCCTGGTCTAGACGACCCGATTTGGCCATCACCAGATAACCCATACACCATGAATTACGCCATCAACGACACTACCACCTTTACCATTCAGTGCATCGCCACCAAGGAGCACCTATCATGATTACCTACAAAGACATTCATACACACCTCTTCAGCTTTGCCCAAGCCATGGGCGAATGGAACCAAGCGCAGATGTCTCGAGATGCGTTAGTTCTTCAGCAAATCGGCCTCGACCTTACTTCAGAGTTTGGAGTCGAGCGCCTGGCTGACGGTACATTCATAGCCGCTGAGTCGAACCGCTTCTCGGAGTACGACGACGACGGTAACCTCATCCTTCCCTCTAACCTTTAACCCCACACTCGGGCGGTGCTCTTTGGTTGGGCGCCGCCCTCGTCAATTACTTTTTTATTTCGGAGATCATAATGACATTCTCAATTCGCGACAACGTAGAAACCACATCATTCTCTATTCCAAAAGAAGGAGAGACCAACATACAAATCCTCAAAGTCGAAGACAAAGAAACCTGGCAAGCGTGGCAAGTAACAGCCCGCACCATCCCTACCAAAACGCAGGGCGACCCTATCACCTTCACCTTCACCCAGTCATATCGCAACCACCAGGTAGACGACAACGCATACACCTGGTGCAAACGTTTCCTCGACGCACTGTTCATCGGTATTAAGCCAGATGGATCCTTAGACCTCGATAACGCTACCAAGCAGATTCGAGCAGGCATCGTCAGCCACTGGGAAAACGAAGGCTCTAACGGACAGGTTTACACAAACGTCAACTTCCGATTCGAGTACGAAGGCTCACCAGCCGACGGCATCCTCAAGCCTATCGAAGACGTTGACCTCAAATGGTTAGACGCCTCTGAATACGACAAGCGCCACCTACCCGCGCCTGTATAACCACCACAACACGAGCCCTCTCATTAACTTGAGGGGGCTCCCCATTTTTTTAGCAGCATCTATCACATCTCGGAGACAACCAAACATGAAACTACAACACAGGCTTCTCACATCGTTCGCTACTTCCTAGCTAACGCACGCACCTGGCGAGGCCCAGAAGCCCGTAGAATAAAAGCAGAACTCAAAGCTTTGTTAAAGTAATGCACATGGCTGCAAAGCTGCAAAGCTGCAGAACCGCAGAGCTACAGAACCGCCGAACTGCAAGGGGGCTTAGGGCCCGCCCCCTATCCCCCTGCCCACAGCTACATAGCTGCACGAACCACAAGGGGGCATCCGCCCTGCCCCCTCTCCCCCTAGCCGTAGCTGCAACTATTCGGAACAGGCTAAATATTATATCGGCCTCCCCCGCTGCGTCGCTGCGCTCCTTGCGGGGTCGGCCTCTCGCACCTCGCCTCTTACTGGACATGAACTATCATTTTTACGTGACCAAACCCCAAGGCCAAGGTGCCGTTTCACGGTTGTGCGGCACCTTGTCCAGCTTACTACCTTATGGAGCAACTAATGTATCGATACGAACGTAAAGAAAACTTCACCAAAGAATTACGAGACACCCTTCAATTACGAACACCAACCGAGCGAGAAGAAGACTTTTGGGGATTAGCCAAAGACTTACACACCTACATGTCCAAACTAGACACAGGAAACCTAGCCGCCTTTACCAAGGCCATAGCCTCCGGGTTCAGCATCATCGACCTAGTCAACATGTACGCCGAACACGCCGGAGGAATGCGCACATTCCCCGCCAACACAAAGAATAACCAATAAAGGAGCGGCACTATCATGGCACTGCAATTCGACCTTAGCAAAATATACAGATGGAAATCCGTCTGTACCAAATCCAAAA
>Ga0209337_1001546_pt1 | contig 17408 bp, 15 predicted proteins | sample LinPmetageLP53_FD_184044 | JGI IMG/M metagenome (GOLD analysis project Ga0209337, IMG submission 184044) | Marine viral communities from the Pacific Ocean - LP-53 (SPAdes) (version 2) | ecosystem: Environmental > Aquatic > Marine > Oceanic | place: Pacific Ocean | collected 2010-02-08 | reverse complement strand
TCTTCAAGTTCTTTCGGAATTGGTTTGCCTAAAATTGTTTTTTCTTCATATCGTTTTCTCATTCCTAAATTTCTGTAGCCTTTTTCTGCTGCTTTAGCGTCCTCAAACCTTGCTTTACTTACTGCCATCATAGGATATAGTGTTTGCTCTCTAGCTTTTAACGCTAACAATTCTTTTACTGCTTTAGCTGGAGCAGTTTTATTTTTTTCCAATTGTTTTCTTCGTTGTTCAATTTTTTTGTAGTCATCTTTTAATTTTTCAAAAGTTCTTTTTGCATTTTCAACATCTTGTTTTGCTGATATGCCTAAATCAGATTCAGCATAAATTTCACTTCTTCTCTTTAATCGAGCAAGATTTTCCAATTTTGATTGAACTAAAGTTCTTCCAATTAAATCTATTCCTTGATGCAATCTTGTTTGCAAAGCTATTTTAGGATTCATTTCAACTGTATAGCCCTCATCAAATAAAATATCTAAATCATCGAACAACCTTTGTTTTGTAAAATCTGTTTTGCCGCCTACACCTTTTGCAACTTCCGTAACCCCTAAAAATTTTTTAATTTTTTCTGTAAAAGTATTGTCTTTTCCGTTAGGAGTTTTCTTTACCATTCTGTGAAAATAATATTCTCTTTCTTCTGCTAGAATTTGGGCTCTTCCTTTTGGATCATTTTTGGTTACATCGTCAAAAAGCACTTGTATTTTTCTATATTGTGCTGTTTGGTGATCATAAATTGACTCTAATATTGCTTTCTGGTCTTGTGTTAAATTATATCTTTTATAAGACGGATGCTTGGGGTCTAAGGAGTTAACAATGTCATGTATACTGCGAATTGTTTTTGATCCGTAAGCATTGTTGTCTTGCAACCATTTTTCTCTAATTAAAAGCCTTTCGTAATCATCCATGTCAACATTTTCTAGTTGTCTTTTTTCCGTGCTATAATCAGCAATTACTTTTCCTTTTTCGTTTTTTAAAACAATGTTGTCGGCAATTTCTATCTCTAATGCTTTTCCATCTAGTTCTTCTCCAAATCCACCTAGTAATATTTTTTCTACTTTAGCTCCTGCTGGAGTCTTTTCGCCTGTCACATCTAATTGTTCAAAATTACCTTTAAAAAAAGATTTATATTTTTTGCTTTTGTAATTTTTTCTATCTATCCCACCATTTTTAATATTAAATTTAAAATGTTTTTGCAAAGTGTACATTGCAGAGTCAACATATACGTCAGCCAATGACATTTCTTTTTGTTTCCACATTTCAAACTTAGCTCTTAGTATTCCTATTTCCTCTTCTTCTCTCCACAAGTTAGGAGATATAAACTTTAAAGGTTTAGTAATTTCTTTGCCAAGCCTATTTTGAACAAGTGCTGCAACTGCTGCTCTTTGTGGTACAGCTAAGTTACGCCAATATTCATCTAAGTCTGTATTAGTTTCATAAGTTAAACTTCCTGAATCTATTGCTCTACCAGCATTATTATATTCTGTTGTTTCAATGTCTGTTTTAGTCCTTCCAGTTGCATCTATAAAGGTATCAGATTGTGTTCTAGGGTTGCCGTCATAATTGTCCTGCCCTTTTAACAACTTATAAGGACCCTGATCTTCAACTGTAGCTAAGTTTTCAATAGACAAAGGTTGTTCTGGATCTGCTGTTCCTTGCAATTTTCTTGGATCAACTTTTGCAGGTTTGCCTGTAAACCCTGCATCTAACACAGTTTGCATTGAAAGAGTTTTCGGTTTAAGCGGTCCGTCAATTTTTGCTTGTTTATCTCTAGCTTTTTTTTCAGCTATTTTCAATTCGTCTATTTTTTGGTTAGCATCGTTATAAAATTTTTCTAAATCTTTTTTGCTTGTAATATTAAAACTAAGATCATCAACAAATCTTTGGTAATCTTTTAAAGCAACATCAATTGGCAAAACTTTTAAAACTTTTGCTTTGTTTACATTGCTTAGAAAAAATTCATTTCCTAATCCACGAGTTAATTGTTTATAATCTTTTGGGTTTACCCTAGATAGATCTAGAACAGCAACATAATCTCTTGGAGTTTCTAAAGGAACTTTTACATTTAATTTTTTATCAGCATATAATTGTGACCAATTTAACAAATCAGATGTAAACACTAAATTTCCTTTTCCTGCTCCTGCTGTAGATTTATCAGGATTAATCCAAAAGTTTTCATCTTTAGTTACATGGTAATATCTTCCATTTTTTTGGTTTTTAAAATATTCTGTTGAAAACTCTTCAAAAGTTTTGTATTTTTGAGCTTCGTTAAATAAACCTCTTTTCCAATTTGCATGTCTAATTGCCTTAGAATTTTGTTGCATTCGATTAATAGTATCTTTGTACTGTTTAATAACTTGCAAGTTTCCTGAAAGCTTTCTGTATTTTGGCAAATTATTTGTTTTTAAATTTTCTAATTGTTCAAGTTGCCATTCACTTAATGCTCTTCCATCAATATTGGTGCCTGTAACTAATATTTTTTTTAAGTTGTTAGCCATTTCGTTTCTAATAAGAGTTGATGCTGTTTTTTTCTTTCCTGACTTTCCAGTAATTTTTGGAATTTCTAAAAAATCTGCCCATTCTTCATCAGTTGAATTTTTAGTTAAATCGTTAATTTTTATTTTATTTGCAGCTAATACATTGTTATAACTGTTAATGTAGTTTGATTTAAATGTTTCATTAGCTATATTAAAAAAGCTTACTTCTTTTTTTTCGACAGGATCTGGTTTAGTGTTTTGTTTTTTTTCTAAACCCTCTAAGGTGTTTTTATTAGTTCCGTCACTACTTAAATTGCCTTTGTAATAATCTGGATCATTCAATAAATTTTGAGTTAATTGTTTGTAACCTTCATTAGACTGTGTTGCATCTATAGCTAAATCTGCAATTGTTTTATATTGTTTTTTTGTATACTCATCTACAATATTTTTGACCAAAGGTTTGTCTGGATCGTAAACATCTAGTAGAACACCTCGCAAATCTCTAATTAAAGCTTTCCATTGATCTTGCTTTAACTCCACAAATCCATATTTAAATTGATTAGTTGCTAATTGCTGTTCAAGGTTTTGCGTAACACTTCCAAGTATTTGTATTTTAGATTTCATTAAAGGAGTTATTATGTGCCTGTGATTTAGATTATCTGTCCTGCTAACAAATCTGTTACCAAACAATGTTTTTGCATCCGGAACACTTCCTTTCCATTCTAATTTAATAGGTGGTGCGTTTCTATTTCCAAAATTTGTTCCTGCATTGTATTGTTCTATAAACCTTGTAACTAACTTTTGAACAAGTTTGCCTGTTTGATGAAAACGATATTTTTCTTTGCCTTTTGCGTTAAGCCTTTCCATAGTTTCTTTTATTTGCGTTGGATATAATTCTAAAATGCTATCCACCAAACCTTTTGTTGTAATGCTTTTAGATCCTTCTAAAACGGGAATAGGTTGCCCACTAAATTGTTTTTCTTGACCCTGATATGGATTTTTAGCTGGTTTAACACGATTTTCACCATCAGCAACAAAATCTAACATTGTTTTGGTAAATTCTTTTGAAGATTCTAAAGCTTCGTAATATGTATTTTGAACAAGCTGTATTCGAGTTTTATATTCTTCAAGCAACTCTAAAGTTAATTTTTGGTCATTTGCAGTTAATATTTTAAATGCATCATTGTCAGTTATTTCATTTTTTAATGTTTCAAAAATATTTGCACCGTTTTCATCAAATAACTGTTCAGTGTAACTTTCTAAAGAGTTTCTTGGGTTTTCCACATCATATTTGCGCAATATATTTAAAATTTTTTCAGCATCTTTAGGACTGTCAAACGCTAAATCTTTGTGGCTTTTCATTATTTCTTTTACAACAATGTCAAAAGGATCTATTTTTGGTAGAACATCGCCGTCAGCTCCACCAGTAACGGGGTTATCAAACAATTGCTTTATTCTTTCGTTTAATTTTTGTAGTTCTTTTTTTTCTATGTTTGATTTAGTTCCGGGTATTTGTTTAGATATTTGTTTTAATCCTGTTTTTCCTGCGCCAAATACTACCTGACCTCCAATAACACCACCAGCAGTTGCACCAAAGGCACCTACAAAACTTAAAAATGCAGTTAAAATTGGATTTTTTTCTTTTAATTCTGGGTTAAATTTTTCAATTCCTGCGTCTATACCTCTTAATCCAGAAACAAATGTTGTGCCTAGTGCAATTTCAGCACCACCTCTCATTAACATTCCTTTTAATCCGGGAGTATGGTACCCCAAAGGTTTTAATACATTCCCTACAGTATTAATAACTTGCCCTGTCCTGCTAGGAACTTGGTTGTTATATTGTTTGTTTAATTTCCTTGACATGGCAGGGTTGTATGGATTTAATACTTTACCTCCGCTTGCTTGCGTTGCTTTTCTACCTGCTTGTTGTTTTGCAGCTGTTCCCCAACTATTACGAACAGCCTGTTTAATTGCTTCAGATGAGCCCGGCTTAGGTCCACCATAAGCAATCATTGAAGCTGCTGTGATGTGTAAGTCTAATGGAGTTGAAACCTGCCTAACAGATTCAGCTAAGAAACCTGCTTCTTCACCATATTCTTTTGTAACATACTGCGTAAACTCTTCTGGTATTATAGGTTCAATGTAAGATTTGTCTGATTCAGAAAAAATAGAACCATTTATTTCTTCCTGTTTTATATATTTTTTATACGTTTTTCCTGCTATTACACCAGTATCCGGAATTGACAATAAGTTTACTGAGTTATCTATAAGTTTACTAACAGCATCCATGTGCTCTTGTCTTTCTTCTTTGTTTTCTTGCCTTGAATTTATCCATTCTCGCATCGGGTCAAGCCAGTTATAATTAAATCCAAAATTACCGGGATCTATAATAGATTCTAAAATAGGCACTACTACTTCTGAAGATGGCGCTATATCTCTAGCTTTTTGTTTTACAGGGTCTGGAGTTGCTTTTATTACTTCACCTATTTGAGACAATCCTGTACCAACACCTTTCCTAAGCACGCCTAGTGGTGTTGGAATGTCAGGTAAAAACTCAGGCAAAGGGTTTTCTCTAGTATTTTTACGAAGAGCTCCTATACCTTGAAAACCTAAACCTAACCCTTTTCCTGCTACATCTAAAGGTGATGGAATGTCAGGGAGTTCAGTTTCTGGTTTGTATCCGGGCTGTCTTTTTTCACGGGGATCAACAGTGCTGTAGGGCAGCAAAGATTTTCCAAGATTTTCATAAGTTAAACTACCTTTTAAAAATTTTCTAAACCCTGACTCTTCAGGAATTTCTTCTCGTGGAAACAATTAACTAATCTCCAAATCCAGAAAATGTAAATTGATAAAATTCTTTTTTCTGGTTTGTTGATTCTTTGCAATTAGGGCATCTTTGTTTTTCTTCTGAACTAAACGTAGTTAATATTTCAAAACTTTTAGTTTCGCAATTATCAGTATTACATATGTATTCGTACAATGGCATTAGTCAGGCATCCTTGCTACTTCAGCCATAAGAACTTCCATATTGCCCGTAACCGACCAGTTAGCAGACATTACAGTTGAACTAATTGTTAGAGCCTTTGTTAATAAGCTAGAATCACCACCAATTCTATTGTATTCCAAAACCAGCTCTCCAACCGATAGCTTCTTCAAATCGCATGTACCACCAGTAGATACAATATTATCTAGAGTCATTGTGTTTATTCTTGCATTAGAACTTGTTAAAGAATCCTCTGCTGAGATCCATAGTCGGTCATACGTACCTGATTCCGTGATAAGAGCCTTACTCATGTAGTTACCACCAGAAATTCTAAGGTTAGGTAATGTAGAAGTTGCACTTTGCGTGATACTGTGACCATCAGATTGGTTATCCTTAATGGTTATTTTATTTGCTATGATGTCCGTCAAAGATAAGGTTTTGCAAGTGTTCCTAGAAAATGTTAATTTTCCAATTTCTAATCTCGTATTATTTCCGTCTAAAAGTATTGCTTCAGTCTTGCCTGATGGTAGGGCAGATGGTTGTCCGTTAGAAGCATAAGATGTTCCTATGTTTACGTTAGATATGTTTACTTCTTCAACAGGTGTTGTATTTAAAATTATACGAAGCGTATTATCTGATGGATTATCTTTTCTCCACGCAAGCTCTTTCTCTAGTTCTTCACTAGGCAAGTTACTTGGTGCCATGTATATTCCTGCATCACCATTAGCAAAGCTTCTTTCTTGTATTACTTCTGCAACTACTAAAGTACCACCTGTTGCACCACCAATACCTAGTATTGCTATTGCTAGCTGTGGGTTTACACCTAATGATCTAAGCAAACTATAAGGTGATTTCATTACATTAAAGAATCTTTTCCACTTAGCAGATTCAGCATTAAGGTATTCTATCTTGTTAAATAACCAATCTCTAAACTCTACAATGTCTTTGTATAAGGTCACAGGACTGTACAGAATCGCTTTTGGCGTTGCTTTGATACCATTCCATAGCTGACGCAAACTTCTAATGTGTATAGCGTAGGCAAGACTTATTAGTCCTAGCGAGGATCCTACACTATACCAAAAATATTGCTGTATTAGTTCTAGGTAAGTCATTACACTAGAATAAGTAATTATATAGTAAGGTGTTTCAATAGGTGACATGGACCACCATAAGTTAACAGGGTTAATCAATGTAACGGCTAAAAAAACTGTACCAAGTGATGCAAACAAGTAGGTTGAAATCATTAACAATACTATTCCGGTATCTTTTAATATTCTTTTAAACTTTTTCATCTTGCGTTTAATTCTCCTATTACTACCATTCCTGCTAAACAGACTGCTAGTATAACTGAAGATTTAATTAACTTGTGTTTTATGTCTTTTTTATTTACTTTTTTATTTTGTTTGCCCATTGTTTATTAACCAAGTTCTATTTAGTTTGTGTTCCTCTTCCACATCACTTTTATTTTGCCCGTAGTAATAAACTGCATGATGATTGTCTACTAAATACATATTAACGCTTTTTTTGTCATCTTCAACAAACAGTTCTCCTAGTATTCTACCAAATTTGCCTTTAGCGTGCGATTTAAGACGTATTTGCTCTCCAGACAACAGCATAGTTTTTAAATATTCTTTAGCTAGCAAACCAAATTTTTTTTCTACTTTGTCTCTTGTTCTACTTTCTGGTGTATCTATTTCGTACAATCTAACACGTTGTTTTTTTAGAACTACATCAAAGCCTAAATCTATGTCTACATCAACAGTATCGCCATCAATGACTCTAGTTACTGTGCAATTATATGTATACATTGTTAATAATTAAATAAAAATCTTGTTCTTGGTGTTAAGTTTGATGTGTAAGGGTTCCCCATTTGCCTGTAAATTCTATCTGTTATTGGAATAGTTGATCTTTTTTGTCCTGTTGATGCTTCTGGAGTGTTTCCTAAAAATTCATTGAACCTTAAAGAAGGCTGGTTTCCGCTTAAAGCTTGTGCGCCTAGTTCAGCTAAAAATTCGTTTTGAACGTCTTGAAATACAGTTTCTAAAGCTTGGCTTTTTCTTTGGCTGGTTGGTAGACTACCAAATTGATTTTGATACCCACCATAAAATAAAGCTCTTTTACCTGACTGGGAATCTTCTAAATAATCTAAAAAAGGGTTCTCTGCCATTTATCCTCCAAAAAATTCTTCAGTTACGCTACCATCAGCGCCTACTTTTCTTTTTTTAATTCCGTAAGATTGACCTAACTGATCTATTAATCTTCTTGGTGCTGCCGCAGTACCAGCTTCAGTTCTTGCAGCGTCTCTAGTTAATAAATCATTCATACTTGGAAGTGAACCTGATATTAAATTAAACCCTGTTGATCCCACTTGACCTCTTAATGCAGATATTGCCAAATTTTGTAAGCTTTCATTAAAGGCTTGATTTGTTGGATCATCTATAGCTTTGTTTAAAGGATCACTAAAATTAGAATTTCCTTGAGCTAAAATATTAAATAAATTGCCTGATTGTTGCCTAATTTGATTTGGAGTGCTTCTTGCAACAAAATCTTCAAATGTAGCTCCCTGACCTAAACCTTCTTGTGCTTCAATATCTCCTGTTGCCTCTTTTCCAAAAACTCTTCCTAGTAGTTCTGAATTGTTTACTTGTAAATTATCAGCAACATTTCCTAAGCCATACAAAGATTCATAGGCTGGTCGCAAACTTTCTAGATACCTTTGGAATCCTGTTCTTGGTCCTTCAATGCTGCCGTAACCCCCTTGCTCTAGACCTCTTAAAAATGCTGCTTGAGTGTTTATTCCTTCTAATGATTCTGGTCTATTTAAAGCCTTCCTTGCACCTGATGATTGAGAAACTAAATCGTTAGCATCACCCACAAACTCTTGGGTTCCTCCTAGAAACCCTTCCGAACCAATGAGTCCTGTACCTCTTGATCCTCCGCCAAATGCTCTCTCTGGTAAAACATTTACATCCTTTAATAATTCTAAATCAAAACCTGTAGCTGCTCTTAGTATATTTCCTTCGGCATCAACAAAGTTATTGCTTGAGCTGTCATACATAGATCCTTGTGGTAACCCAAAAGCATTTTTATAAAAATCTGTTAAGGCAAACATTCCTGTATCTTCAAAACCTTCTAAGTTTGTTTGTAATTCCTCTGAAGGAACATCTGCTCGACTCATGCCAAAAAGCTGAGAAGTCTGGTCTCCCTGAGATGCTAATGTTGGTACAAATGTGTTATCTATATTTGCTGCTTCTGGTAATAATTCTAAAGCATCTCTTAGTGCTAAATCTGCATAAGGGTCTGCGGTTAAAACATCAGGTGTTTGTTCATTAGCTTCAAATACTGAACCCCCAACTTCTATTGGACTACCAGTTTCTGCTGTGATTAGACGTATTGAATCTCCAGATTCTTGTGCACCTTCGTTTGCAAGTCTTGCTGCATCTGCTTGATTATCTGCTTCAAGTTGATATGACGCACCTGACCCTAAAGTTACTGTATATGTTGCCATTAAATACCCCCTGCACCCGGTCTTGGCTGACCCGGAGCTCTAGTGTTATTTGGCGGTGTTGTTCCTCTCATTAAATCTAATCCTATGTCTGCACCCGGAACCGCACCATTATTTAAGTTTAGAACAGAACCATTTGGATTTCCACCCCCTTGTGGTGGTGGTTGCGGTGCTCCTTCTTGTGGTGGTGCTCCTTCTTGTGGCGGCATATTAGATTGCTGCAAAGTTAACATGCCTTGTAGCATTTGTATTTGAAATTGTATTTTTTGCAATTCATCTTGTCGTTTCTCATTTAACAATATTCTTTTTAATTGTTCTAAATAAAAACCAGCTTCTACTTCATTGCCCGTATCAGTTAAACCTTCCCAGAAAGCAAATGCTGCTGCTTTAGGTTCTGCCATTTGCGCTTGTTGTGACAATATTTCTTTTTTAAACGAGTCAGGATCTTCTACGTCTAGTATTTTATCCCAAATGTAACTATCAGGTGCCATTGGTGTTGGTCCTTCTCTAAGCATTTGTGCAGTTGAGAACCTTGCAGGATCTTCAAGACCAAGAGTGTTTTTAAATTCAACTGAAAGATTACCTGCTTTTTCTATATCTTCTGGTAAAACTTCTTCATCGTAGTATTCTTTTAGCTCTTCCATTTGACCTTTAAATTGTATTGTTCCGTACTTACCACTTTGGTATTGCCATCTTGCCAGCTGTCCTATTTGGTAAAACGCATTACCTAGTGCTTCAAGCCTGTGAATTATTTGATGACTGGCTCCTGACCTTAAAATATTCGCTGCGTGCCCAGATAACTGGAATTTAATGTCACCAAACACAACGTCTGGCAATGTTCCTTGTTGGAAGTCTGAGTTTACTAACCCCATAAATTGACCAGCATCTGCAATTAGTTTCATTTCTGGCGCTAACTCTATGTTTTCACCTTCTTTAAGTTGTATATTGGTTCCTTCTTTGTAAGGATCATCCATTAATCTTAACCTTCCGTCTCTTGATCTAAGTATTAATGGGTGCTTAACCGCTCTTCTTACAAGAGTCATCCAGTCTGACATAGACTTATTGTGCACATCTATTAAGTTTCTTACTTGCCCAAGTACACTTTCTCCAACAAATTCCATGCTTGTGGACTTGTCATCTTTACCTTGCACCATAGGTGCTGGACCAACAAATCCTAAAAATCCCGGACACTGTGGGTTGCCAAAACCATCTGTTACTTCATGTTCTACAGGCTTAACTAAATATTGACCTTGAGCAACTACACATCTTATTTCTTTATCAATGTACTCTATTACTTCAATGTCCTCTTCTTCTACACCAGCGTTTTGTTCTGAAAAATCTACTCCATACATGTTATAAATTGCTGAGGTAGACCTATATCTTGAATATGCAATCCAGTTTAAGCCCATATCTCCTGTATCCCAAGTAGTGTGCATAGGATCCCATACGTCAATTTCGCACATAACTTGCTTGTCTACTTTGTTAAACATAGCTTTACCGGCAAACCATCCTCTTGTGCCAATGTAAAACCCTATTTGGTTTTGAATGTGTGGGTGCATAATAGAGGTTAATCTATCGTTAGCCATTTTTATACAACCTCTAAAGAACTTTTCAAATGCTACTCCTGATTTTCTAGAGTCAGCGTTCTTTGCGTCATAAGTAGTTCTAACAACCATAACTGCTTCTGAAAGATAACTTATTATCTTGTCAGTCATTGTTCTAGGTTTATTCGTTGTATAGCTCTGGTACCCTTCTCCGGCATCGTATTGATCTAGTGTGTAGTAACTATAATCTTGTTCCCATCTATTTCTTAAATCTTCAAAGGCGCTATGCTCTCTCTTGGCTTCAACGAATTTAGATATATTTTCTGGTGTTATTTTCTTTTTTGGCATTTTATGTCCAGTAACTCACTTCTGCTTCACGTTCTATTTCAAAAGGTCCTCTCGCATAACCAAATTCTGATATTAGCCCATAAGTTACTGCCTTTACAGCGTGATTATACCTGTCTCTTGGCGTTTGTCCAAGTACATTGCCTTCTTTATCCATTGCCCAGCTATAAACTTGTGCTCTGCCAGTAAAAGGGTTTGGTCCACCACCAAGCTCAGAAATTAATCCTGTACATCTTGGGCTTATAACCATATTGGGGTCTCCAGATATAGGGTCAACCTTTAAAAAAGTATTAAATCTTTCAATGCCATCAGTAATCCTAACTCTTATTGGCTCAAGATATAATCCAGTTTTTTCTAACCATACTTCTGTTTGAGAAGGCATAGCTTGATGTTGTGTACCAGCTACGTCAATAGCTCCACGCTTGTCAGCAAACCCCCACCAACTTTTCATCATAGCCATATCAACTATTTCTGGACCAATCTTTTCTTGCTCGAATATTTCATCAAAAATTCTTACCTGTCCGTTAATAACTTGAGCAAACATAACGGCGTATGCACTTTCTGTAGCCCTAGAGTATCCCGGATCAATCCAGATATACACGGGGTAGTCATCAACATAGTCTACGTCTTGAATATGAATCTCGTTCCTAAACATTTCATGCACTCTTCCCTTTGGTGGTGCAGGGATTCCGGCTATTCTTTCTTTATACCACGAGTCAGAATGATCTCTTAACATCTTTCCTATCTCTGGGTCATCTTCTCCTTCTGGAAATAACGCTAGATTACTCCATGTAGGTAAACTAAAACTTTTAGAACTCTCAGTTTTCTGTATGGCTGGCGATTGCCATGCCGTAAATCTTTCTGGGTACCATCCTAAACTACTTTCAAACGTACCTTCTAACAATAACCATCCTCTACTTTCCACTAATCTTTCTTGCAGTCTCCAGAAACTTTCCAAATCAATTTGAGAAGCTTCGCAGGCTATAATTCCCTTTGGGGATTCCATAGCCAGAGTCTTGTAATCACTTGCTGACTTAGTTTTAATTAATATCGGTGGGTTATATCCAGAAATTGTAATAGTACCCGGATTAATAGGCTTAGTTACATCTCCAAGTAACGATAATTTAGCTAGGTCCTGAGATATATAAGTAAATTCTGCACGGGTACGCTCATAATCTGCTGCCACTAACCAATACACATCTCCCGGCTTAGCAGTTCCCTTAGAAAAACTTTCTAAAATTTTATTGACTAGATACACAGACGCTAATCTGCTCTTACCTGCCCTTACACCGCCTGCTACTAATTTATACCTACTAGGGTCATCTATAATACTTAACTGCTCCTTAGAAGGTATGAAGTCCATCTTATCGAAGAATATCTGGCGTGCATCTTTATCCATAAAACTATTCTACATGGAAAAATATAAATCTGTGAAGTAGTCCTTCCCCATTAGTGCCCCACCCCGTACAAGCTATACCCTCTGCTTATATCATTCTCTCTCTCTATAACCTGTATCGTACTCGCTATCGCTCTTACGCTACACCCAAAAAATAAAAAAATTTGAGCATAAACAGCCAATTAGAAAAAATATAGAAAAAATATCCTTCTCTAGCTGGGGAGATATAGAAAGAAAATACAGTGAATATATATCTTATTTGAGTATCAATATGCCCCGATTAATTAAACCTAAATGCTTGTCAGCTAGTCAGGTTCTATATTTCTTGTATCTCTTGGGGCTTGGGGGCTTCTAGTGCATCAACCCCAGTGAGTGACTGACCAGCCGAACCGATAGCCCGCAAGGTCGCTATTAATTGTAATGCGTTCTCACTACCAGAGACGACAGAAGTTTTGGGAAAATCTAGCGGTTTAAATGTTTGGAGCAAGTAAAGCGTTGCGTTAGATCTTCTAGCGTCTGCCAGCCCACCGTATTGAATATTATTAAGGGTTTTTAGTGCCCAACGTGCGTGAGATACCGAGATAACCTTAAATACTGTCATTGCTTGCTTCGCTTCCTTATCAATAATGACGCCAGCGTCTAAAAGTTCTTTAGCAGAAGTTAAAAGATCCTGTAAGGATGAGCGGGGAATACCTAACGCTTCACCGGATAAATAAACGCTCCCGGTCTTTTCTATTGACTTACATAAACGCCGTAAACGTCGAAAGTTTAATTTTTTTAGTGTTTTCTGACCTAACATATATAAATATTGTATTTAGATTAATAGATTAATAAAAGATCAAGTGATAGTATATATATTATCAATATAAACTAGATTTATATATGTCAGCACCATTAAGATATATATAGATATAAGGATAAATAAGAATATGACTATAGATGAGAAGAATATCGAAAGGCTTAAAATACAAGTTAAGGACCCGGAGGACCATATACAAAACCCGCTTTCGTGGATAAGTGACCCGGAGAGCCGGTACATGCTTTTAAACTGCATTCACCACGCAGTTTTGGAAGAAATACGAAATGAAAAGTTTATTAGTAATGATCAGCTTCTCCAGTTGTTCGACCTATCATACCCGCAATTATCCCAACCATTAGACCACGAATACAGGTTAAATATTGGCTGGGCTAACGGTGGCGGTATTCCATTAATTGAGGGCTTAACTGTTGAGACTGAAAACAGTAAGAAAATGATTCCGTTTTTAGTTGCTTGGGCATTGGGTCAGTATCCCTTTGTTATTGATGGTGAAAGCCGATATGATAGCGTAAAAAAACGCCAAGATTTACTTCTTTCAAATTACGTTGTTGAAAACTTTGTTAGCTTAGCGGACATTATAGCCAATGATGCCCAAGCGGACGGCATTGAGTCTTTCACTGCTGGGAGTTATAAATCCCTTGATATGATGGGTTTAGAATGGCAAGGCGAATAGTTATGAATATTGGCAATTATAAGAATGTTCCCGCAATCCTAAATAAACGGGAATTATACACAATATTTGTTGAATATAATGTATATGATTTTTCAGAATTAAAACATTTTATTCAGACTTTAGGCAATAAAAAACAATATAACACTCAAGCCGTTTTTTCTTGGCTTGGGTGTTAATTAAAGGAGAAAAAACTATGATTAAAAATAAAAATTGTAAAGACTTAGTAAATGAAAGATGGGCTGAACGCAAAGCCGACCTTGACGGCTTAATTACCCACGCCGAGAAGGGTTTTAACTCTGACTTTGATAATGATACAGCCAATATTCATGAGTACCACTCTTGGATTGACGTAGTGCCAGCAGAAGGCAAAAAAGCCGGGTATATACGTTATCAGATAGGCGGAGGGGGTCCGGCTGATGAAATCCGGATCTATTCCGGCGAGGAAGGCGGGCTTATTGAATACTGGTATATGGACTGGTTCGACAGTGCAAGCGTTGATATCACTGAGGACCCAACCGCCCAATATATGGCGGATTATTGCCGGGCAATTTTGGATCTCTAGTTGGTCCAAACCCAAGCCCCGCCAATTTTGGCGGGGCTATTTTTTTGTTCTTTTTTCAAATCCTTCTAGGTTGGGGAATCCGTCAAGCTTGTTACTAAATTCGGCAACCTTGCAACCCGAAAGCCCTGAGCATGTAGCCCTTAAATTATTTTTTTTGCATTAACCCCAGTGCCCAATTTTTTTTATAGCTGCGGTCTGAGTAAATTTTTTTTATTACCTATAATACTTTTTAAGAACTCCAATTAATAGAGAGATTTTACCCCAGTAAAAAAATTTTTTTTTTAACCCAATAAATTTTTATGCAAACTCACACAATAAGAGACCCACACAATAAGAGACTAAATAAAAAAAAGAGACCATATCGGGGAGATACGATCTCTTTTTTAGAGAATAAAAGAATTAGTTGTTACTTAATACCAGCTTCAACTAAAAGTTCTTTCACTTGTTCATATGTTATTCGACCCATTGCCAAGTCTAACCTAACCGGCTGAACATATACATCATTGCATGGACTACAGCATTCGCCTTCTATTAGTGGGCTTGCGTTATGCCCTTGCAATACAATTTCTTTTAAACACAATACACACTTCATTGTAACCCGCCCATGCTTGACCACACATTACCATCAGGAACTGCGTGAACTGCTTCGGTGTGCTTAGTGAAGTAGCTTGCGGGTACTTGTAGAAGTTTTGCTCCAGCTTCCTCAAGTTCAGTAGCCCTATTGTATTCTTTAGCAGTCTTAGCAACGCTTGTTAATGCGTTAGATGCTCCCCAAGCATTCATGCCAAAATGCGAACTATCTTCATGCAATTTATTTAAAAACATTAAACCTTCGCTATCACTTAATTTATATTGTTTAGTGACATCCTTAGCTAATGCTTCGGGCTGGTTAAAAGTTTTTTTCTTTCCATGATCTATGCTTAGTGCAAGCTCATCCATTTTTTCTTGAGTCATGGAAGCTTCTATTGAATCTCCAATTTGAGACCATAACAGTTCGCCTTCTTTTTTCAAGGTATCCATTGAATGAGTCTCATCCTTAGAAAGCCCAACATGAATGGCTGATGTTATTTTTTTAGTAATGGCTCCATTAGTACACCACTGGTAGAAGTAGCCTTCCATTATTTTGAAGGAACCCGCACCAACTTCACTGTTGGATATGTCCAGCATGTAATTAACTGGATGCCCGTCAATTTCAACACCAATATTAGTGTTAACAAACTTCATATGCGTTTTATCCAAACCAACATTAGCTGAATCAAGATAAAAACCACCCTTATTTAGTTCAGATTCTAACGCTCTACCAACTGCATTAATTGCTGGCATATCATCCAGTAACTTATATTTACTTGATAGCATAGTTCTAACTTGACCTTGCTCCCCGTTTTCGCCGTTTAGTAATCTAAATAACTGTTTACTATGAGCTGGTGGCGAACCATCCTTATCAAATCTTTTAGTAGCCGGGTATTCAAAAAAATGAACCGCCTGACTATAAAGAATTTCATTAAGGTTAGTTAACTCTTTCCTAAAGTAATGGTACATATTCCTAGCATGATCAGTATTATTATTATTGTAGTTAATAATGGCTTCCTGATATTGACTTCTAGCTTGCATAATTTTGCTTACCAGTTTTCGCATATAAGTTTGCGAAATATCAGCCCATGAACCGAACTTATCTAAAAACAACTGGCTTGGTATAAATTCAGTTGTTAATGAATCTAAACTTGAGCCGGCATCGAACGCCAATCCACTATATGGCATTGGGTCAACTGCATCAGTTATTTCTATATTTTTTGGTCTTAAGTATGATTCCATGCCTACTCTAGTTGGCACGATTACATCCTTCTTTAGCTTATCCCTTTTTTGTAGGGAATCTATTAAGTTAGCTAAGCCAGCGTGACCGCCAACTTCGCATTCTATATTACCTGCTTTCATTGTTACTTCCTTCTTTTATAATCTTAACTGCGTCAAGATTTGATAGTTGATTGATTTTTTCTTGGTGAGCCGTAATTGGTACGGCTTTCCCGGCTTCCCAACGCCTGACGCTGGCAATGCCAACTCCAAGTGTTTCAGCAAAGACATCCTGAGACATACCAAGAGTTAGTCTCAATGTTTTGATGTTTGCTGGGTTGCTATTAAATTCCATAGACTTCCTTCGCTAGTTTTATTGATAATCAGATGATAGCACAATCACGTGATATATAAAAGCTTTATGGAATTAAACTTGCCTTGACTTGATAAGTCGTTCTATTTTTGAAAGGTATACTGGGCTTGGTGCATATCTCCCAGTCTCCCAGTTGCGGTAAGTTGATAAACTTGTTTTAAATATTCGGGCGGTCTCTTCCTGAGAGAGATCCTCTAATTTTCGAAATTCTCGTAACCAAAGAGACAGTAATTCTTTTTTTTCTTTTTTCATAATATTAGAGACTCACCTTATTAGAGAGACTGACATATAAATTTAATTAATCAGCTATAAAGTTTTTACACCAGTCTCTTAAAATATACTTGTGTGCTGGTATCGGATTGGGTTTGGGTTTTCTACCAATCAAGTAACATTGAGGAATAGTTCTTAATTACCCACCTGTTTAACCTCGTTACTTCCAGCTTATGACGACCTCATCATTTGACATCGGTTCGTGTAAGCCAAGCATTGTTCTCTATCATGCCGAACAATTCTGCCACGCAAGTTGAATCCATTAGCTAACATTTCATCAACCCACCAACACACATTAAAATAATGGTAGAGAGAATAAGTTTCTGTGCAGTATATTGGTTGATTAGGAATGACCTATACATTGCCACATATTCGCTCACAGCCATTATATTTCTTATTCTCTTTTAACTGGTGATAAGTGGGATTGCTTCTATTCCTTATCTTTAAGTAACTTACAGGATTTATGTATACTACCTATCTCCCAGTACACCAGCACCATTGACATTAATATTAACATTAAGTATTCTCGTAAGTCAATACAACTTTTAAGGAAAAGGAGCAAGAATGAGTAAATGTAAATATTGTAATTGTAAATTTATAGCAATAGATGACTTAAATATTTGTCATTATTGTTATGTAAATGTTTATAGTAAGGAGCAAGAATGAGTGAAGATTTATCAG
>Ga0209337_1001544_pt1 | contig 17424 bp, 23 predicted proteins | sample LinPmetageLP53_FD_184044 | JGI IMG/M metagenome (GOLD analysis project Ga0209337, IMG submission 184044) | Marine viral communities from the Pacific Ocean - LP-53 (SPAdes) (version 2) | ecosystem: Environmental > Aquatic > Marine > Oceanic | place: Pacific Ocean | collected 2010-02-08 | reverse complement strand
TTGAATTCTCAGAGCTAGATATTAACTATCTTGACGTTAACTTCTTAGAAGATATGCTTAACATCCTCGATGCTCTAGGAATTGCAAAAGAAGAAGACAGGTTAAAGCAAGCGACAAGCACTACAATCACAGGCACAGAGTTAGGGCAGGATAAAGACACGCAGATAACCACACTCATTACTGGACAGATAGTTAGTTTGCGTAGGTTCGTAGGACATAGCGTCAGGTTAGACGTAGAAGCAAGCAACGCTTACACTGTGATACTGATGCAAGAAGGTGTGGAAAGAATAGTTAAAGTAAACGGCGGCTCAGACTCAACCATAAGGATATTGCAAGGATCGTGAAAAAACTCCAAGGACTGTTGTTTATTGTTTTATTCAGTGTCCCTCTTTTATTTCAATTTAATTTTTACCAAGTCTTAAAGTTAAAAACTTTTGACAGGTTCGTGCCAGTAGGCGTGGCTTCCGAATACTTTGCCGTGTTAAACATAACCGAAGAAGACGTGGACCGTGAAGGTGGCTACCCGTTGCCTCGTTCGCGGCTCGCGGAAATACAAAACAAACTTATCGCGCAAGGCGCAATCGGTGTGGGTTGGGTTATTGCGTTTCCTCACGCAGACAGATTAGGCGGAGATGCTGATTTTGCTGCTTCTATGAATTACTCAAGAACTGTGCTGCCCTTGTTTGAAAACGACAACGGAGAATACCCGGGGACTGTGGGCACCGTAATATTGGGGGACGGAGCAGGTGGTTATATTGCAAAAGGAACAACTGAAAACATAGCGATACTGAAGCAGACACAATGGACGGACCAAGGTATCGCCAGTGCTCCCGTTGATGTAGACAATCTAGTGCGACGAATACCTCTACTGTATAGAACCCCCGATGGATGGTTGGCCGCTTTTGGTACTCAGGTCCTAAAATCTTTAGCGGGTGCTGATACTTATGTCATTAAGACGAACGAAAACGGAATAGAAGAGATACGGGTTAAAGGTTTACCGCCAATTAAGGTGGATTCGTTGGGCAGGAAGTGGGTGTCATGGGTCACGCCTCACGAAACAACGCTGCAAGAAATGGATGTAGAAGGACGATTTGTGTTTGTTGGCGTGACTGCTGCCGGAGTCATGCCGCAGTTAGCCACACCTGTCGGCTTATTAGAACCTCATTATATACAAGCTGCCCTTGCTGAATCGTTATTGCAGGAAAATAGCCCTTATATACCTGACTATGCTTTGGCGGTAGAAGCCGGTGTCTACCTTTTAACCGTTGGCATAATGTGGGCGTTGTTAAGCAGTCTTGGAATTACGTGGGGCTTGCTGTCTGGAGTAGTTTTGTTTGCAGGAACCACGGCAGTAGGTGGGTACTTTATTCAAAAAGGCCTGCTTATTGACGTGACTTGGGCACTAATTACACAAATATTGGCCGCTACAGTCGCTTTTTACTTAAATTTCCGCACCCAGTATCAGCTTAGGCAACAAATAAAGAAGCAATTTGAGCATTATCTGGACCCTAGGCAGGTAAAACGCCTGCAAGACAACCCTGAATTACTTAAATTAGGGGGAGAAAAACGGTACGCTACGTTTCTGTTCACGGATGTACGGGGTTTTACTGCTTTGTCCGAATCTGTGTCCCCAGAGGAAGTAACTTACATTATGAACAAGGCCCTGACCGCGCAACAAAAAGCTGTGCAACAGTTTGAGGGCACCGTCGATAAGTATATTGGTGACGCGATGATGGCCTTTTGGAATGCGCCGCTTAACCAACCTGCACATGAAAACTCAGCTATAACTTGTGCCCTGCAAATAGGTAAAAATATCCGGTTGTTGAATGCTCAGTTGCAGGAAGAAGGTTTGCCGACAATTGCTATTGGCATAGGTATCAACACAGGCTACGCGATTATAGGAAACATGGGCAGCGAATCACGGTTTGACTATACCGCCATAGGGGATGCGGTTAACACAGCCGCTAGACTTGAGTCCGCGACCAAAGAACAAAAAGTAAGTCTTCTGGTTGGAGAAACCACGGTCAACGGCTCTAGCCACAGACTAAAATTTGTTAATGAAATTCATGTGAAAGGTAAAGAAAAGGGTTTAAAAGTCTATACTATATAAGCCACTGCTTTATGTCTTCGCCTAACACCTGACCCGCAATGTCTATCTTAGCTCTAAGCGCCTTTAGTATTTTTTCGTCGATAGTGTCTGGAGAAACAAGGTCTACGTAAGTGACTGTTTTTGTTTGAGAGATTCTATGCGCTCTGTCCTCTGATTGAAGTCTTATCTCTAAATCGTAACTGTTGCTGTAGTAAATCACGGTCGTGGCCGCCGTCAAAGTTAAGCCAAACCCACCCGTTCTTGGCTGCCCTACAAAGAAACGTAGCTCTGAGTCAGGGTCTTGAAAGTCTTTAACAATGTCTTGTCTTTCATCTTGGGGGGTACCACCGTAATAAGTTGCCGCCGCCTTGTTTCCAAAGCGACGGCGCAGGGCCTCGGCGATTAGGCGTATGTCGTGCGTCCACGACGACCATATAATCACTTTTCCCTGAACCTCGTCCGCAACCGACAAAAGCTCGTTTAGTCGGTTGTTTTTTATCTCTTGTATGGGTTCGTCGTCAGGTTGTAAAAACCCGCAACATATTTGCTGTAGGCGCATAATCTGCGTAAGTACCGAGGCAGTAGTAGCTAAACTTCCGTCTTCTAGCTGAGATAGAGCTAATTTCTTCATCTGAACGTATAAGCTCTTTTGTTCCGTTGTTAACGGCACTTCTCTTTTTAAGTACACCTTATCGGGTAAATCCAAGCATTCAGACTTTAAAATTCTCGTTGTAAAACCATTAAGCTTTTCATTCAACTCGTCTAACCTTTGGTATCCTGTAATTTCTTGGAAGCTTCTAGCCCCCATATACCGTTGCTGAATCACCGCGTAGCGGTTGCGGTAGCTAAAAAAACTCTTAAAACCTAACGCCGACAGGCCTAAAAACTCACATTGTGCGTAAAGGTCCAAAGGAGATTTAGTTACAGGGCTTCCCGTTAAAATTCTTTTGTAGATGGCTTCCTTCCCTACTTTTACTACATTCTTACTGCGAATAGACTTACGGTTCTTAATAGTGGTGCTTTCGTCCACTATCATCATGTTCTTAGGGTTTTCTTTAAGATACTTAGTTGCTGTTGCTGTACCTTTAGTCGTAGATAACGCTTCGATGTTCATCACCAAAATGTGCAAAGTTCCTGCTTCACGGTTCTTGCGGAAGACTATTTGACGCATTTCTTCTTTAAACTTTTCTGTTAAATTAGGTTGCCACCGCGCAATCTTATGCTTTATTCTGTCAGGCAGGTGTGCGGGTATTTCTTTTTGGACCCAGTTATCGTAAACACCTTTGGGAGCCAGTACCAAAACGGTATCTATTAGATTTTTCTCAGATAAAAGCGCGAAATTATCAATAGCAATCTTTGATTTGCCCACGCCCATTTCTAAGAACAAACCCCAGTATTTTTCCATTGCACACTGTTCAAGCGTGGTTCTTTGGTGGTCGTAAAAGGTTGTTTTCGGCGTGTAATTCATTTTTGTTCCTGACTGTTGACTATTAGATATTATGCGATTACTATTATAAATTCAAGTATCGAAAGGTACTTTAACAACGGCTCACGAATAGGAGGAAAATATGAGCGATAATTTTTTAGAGCAGATGGAAGAGGATTCCTCGACTTCTCAGCTTGATAACGTCAGTACCGAAGGGTTGAGGTCTATCGCAGAGATAGCCCGAGCTATCAACCAAAAGGAAGCGGCGGTTTCAGCAATAGAAGATCAGTTGAAAGAAGCGAAGAACGGCTTGTTAAAGCTGACCGACGAGGATCTACCCTCAGCACTTCAAGAATTAGGGGTAAAGGAATTTACGCTTGAGGACGGAAGTAAAGTAAAGGTTACGTCCACCTACGGGGCGCACATCAAAAACGAAAACAAAGAAGAAGCTTTCACATGGCTTGAGGCTCACGGGCATGACGGGTTAATTAAAAATACCGTCAGTTGTGACTTTGGGCGTGGTGATCACCAAGAAGCCCAACAGTTTGTTGAGCTTGCTTCGGGACAAGGCTTAGTTCCCATACAGAAAACCGCGGTTCATTCCTCTACGTTAAAAGCGTGGGCGAAGGAGCAAGTGGAGTCTGGGGCGGAACTTCCCATGGAACTTTTTGGTATTTTTGTAGGACAACGAGCAACAATTAGGAGAAAAAAATGAGCGAAGAAAAGAAAGTGGCTAAGACTAAAGAACAAGGGATTGTGACTTTTGATGAGAGTCTTTTTGAGCAGGATCAAGGCGCAGGTCTTGAAAATATGGGCCAAGATGATTTGGCGTTACCTTTTTTGAAGGTGCTGTCTCGTCAAGACCCAACGCTTGACACGATAGATGCCAAGGCCGGAGACATATATAACACCGTCACAGGAGAATGGTACAAAGGTGGTGAGGGCATTAAAGTTGTTCCTTGCGCTTACCAACGTCGTTTTCTGGAGTGGATGCCACGCGGTAGTGGTTCCGGTGCCCCAGTAAACATCTACACTCCGGCTGACGAGCGGCCAAAAGTAGAACGCAGTTCTGAGGACAACCGAGATTATGTGGTTGGTGGTGAGGGCAGCTATATTGAGGAAACACACCAACATTTTGTGTTGATGATTGACCCTGAGACAGGTGTGGCCTGCCCTGCGCTGATTGCTATGAAGAGTACGCAACTGAAGAAGTCGCGTAAGTTCAACAGCATGGTGGCAAGTCGTGTGATGAAAGGAAAAAACGGGCAGTTTACTCCGCCTCGGTTTAGTCATACCTACACTTTTAAGACGGGGCCTGAAGAAAACAGTAAAGGTTCATGGCATGGTTGGGAGGTTTCTCTTGACGGTATCATCAGCGAAGCGGGTTTGTACCAACAAGCCAAGGTTTTTTCAGAGTCAATTATGAAGGGTGAGGTTGAAGTGAAGCACAGCGCCGAGGGTGCAGATTCTTCAACGGAAGACGTACCGTTCTAGTTGTTTGGCGGCTGTAAAAAGCCGCCTTTTTTTGAGGTTTTAGTATGTCTGATGCAAAAAGATTTTCAGCCATTTTTGATGGTTTGAAACTAGCATACGGGACGTACCGAGTAGACAAACAACAAAGCAACGGTAAAAACACGGGGAAAGCCTCCATTGTACGGGAGCCACGGACCACGGAGCTTTGGGAAGGACATTTGTCTGGAAAAGGTACGGCCATTGGGATTATTCCCATCAACGAGAACAATTCATGCAAATGGGGTTGCATAGACGTAGATACTTACCCACTGGACCATAAGAAGTTAGTGGACAAAATTAGAGCGGCAAAGATACCGATGGTGGTTTGTCGCAGTAAATCAGGAGGGGCACATTGTTTCTTGTTTACTAAAGACTGGGTATCTGCAAAAGAAATGCAGTCGGTTCTGACGCACATTGCAGCCGCCTTATCCTATGCGGGATCAGAGATTTTCCCGAAACAGATAAAATTAGAGTTGGATAGAGGCGATACCGGAAACTTTTTAAATACGCCTTACTATGATGCGGAAGACGGGTTGCGGTACGCGATACTAGATGACGGTTCTGCCGCCACGCTTTCTGAGTTCTTCGACGTGTATGACAAGTATGCTCTTACACCAGAGGAATTGTCTTCACTGGTCATAGATGAGGACGAAGCGAAGCCCATGAAAGACGGGCCGCCCTGCCTACAGCACCTGTGTTCACAAAAGATAAGTGAGGGTGGAAGAAACAATGGTTTGTTCAATTTAGGGGTATACCTGAGAAAAGCGTTTCCTGATTCGTGGGAAACGGAAATATTGAACTACAACATGCTGTACTTAGATCCTCCGTTGCCCTTGAATGAAGTTAATGTTGTGGCAAAGCAGCTTTTAAAGAAAGAATACGCTTATATGTGCAAGGACACGCCCATATCTAGCTTTTGTAATAGTGACCTATGCCGAACTCGAAAGTTTGGGATTGATGCCGCAATTTCTGGGGTGGTTATTGCTAATTTAAGAAAATATAATTCACAACCCCCTGTTTGGTTTTTAGATGTCAACGGGGAGCCTTTAGAGCTAGATACCGATGGGCTAATGAACCAGTTACAGTTTCAAAAAGCCTGCGTAGATCAACTCTCTTATATGCCTAGAAGCATGTCAAGACCCTCTTGGGAGGGAAGAATCAATACTTTACTAGACAGTATGCAGCAAACTGAGGGAAGTGTGATTGAAGTGTCTCAGGATGCTTCTATAGCGGGACAGTTCTACGATTACCTTGAAGAGTGGTGCGTGTCCATGCAGTCCGCTAAGAACAGAGAGGAGATACTGCTTCGACGACCTTGGACCGATGAGGACGCAAACCGGACGTTCTTTAGGTTGCGCGACTTTGAGGCTTTTCTGAAGAAAAACAGGTTCTTTGAGTACAAAACACACAAAATGGCGCAACGTTTGCGCGATATTAACGGGGACGCTACCAGTATCAAGATTAAAGGAAAGGCTATTCGTGTTTGGTCCATTCCGGCCCATTCCCCTGCGGTGTCTGATATTAAAACACCCGACTTTGGTGCCACCAATGAAGCACCGTTTTAAGGAGAAGTGATATGAAAAAGAAAATCTATTTAGATGAAAATGGTAATCCGTGTAAAAGACACCAAACACCAGAATATAAAGCTAAAGAAAAAGCCTATCAACAAACGCCAGAATATAAAGCTAAACTTAGAGCTAGAAAGCAAACACCAGAATATAAAGCTAAAGAAAAAGCCTATCAACAAACGCCAGAATATAAAGCTAAACGCCTGACGTATCAGAAAGCTATACGGCAAGCACCAGAATATAAAGCTCAAATAAAAGCCTACCAACAAACACCAGAAGCTAAAGCTAAAGCTAAAGCTAGACATCAAACACCAGAGGCTAAAGCTACAGCTAAAGCCTACCTACAAACACCAAAAGGTAGAGCATTAAAACGAGCAAGAGCAGCATTAAGAATTGCAAGAAAGTTACAAAGGTCAATGCTGCTGACTGAAGCAGGTAAAAAAGTTATAGCTGAGATACACGCAAACTGCCCAGAAGGTTATGATGTTGACCACATTATTCCTTTAGCCGGAAAAACAGTTAGCGGGCTACATGTTCCAGAAAACTTACATTACTTGCCTTGGTGGATAAATCAAAAAATAAAGACGAACCGTTGGGATCCTTCGTGGGCATCGCACACTATGGACACACCGTTAAAAGAGAAAGTAATAGATTACTTATGGGAGTGCAGCATACAAGAAATTTTTGAGAAAGAGCCGCGTAAAAAAGCCACATACGCAAAGCCTTATTCTTTTAGTGACTTTTCTGGCTATACCAATTACGACTCAGAAATGTTGCCTGCCTTCCCACGCTCATCTGCTTCGGATAGTTTTGAGATAAAGGGTTGACTTGGTGGAAACTATCTACATTGGGGTAATTGTAAATGTTTAGAATATTCGGACCCCCGGGCACAGGAAAGACCACCACACTGTTGAATATGGTGGACAAAGCCCTAACTGAAGGCTTGGCACCTAATGAAATAGCGTTTTTTGCTTTCACACGGAAGGCGGCAAACGAAGCCAAAGAACGTGCGGCAGAACAATTTAACCTAGATCCAGAAGCCGACCTGTTCTTTTTCAGGACTTTGCACTCACTTGCTTATCGAATGCTTGGGTTGCAGGACAGTCAGTTGATGAAAACTGAAAACTATAAAGAGCTTGCTGCTCATACAGGAATACGCCTGACCACCATAAAAGGTGACGCAGAGTTTGAGAATGGGAAAATGGCCGTTACCGACCACCCTGTCCTAAGCTTAATTAACCTAGCTGCAATCAAAAAGGTGAGCTTACGCGAAGAGTATGACCGCACGGACTTTTACCATGATTGGACGAAAGTTAGCTACATCGACACTTCGTACCGAGATTATAAAACCACCAACGGATTGTTAGATTATACGGATATGCTTGTCCTGTACTCACGTCAGATAAAAAACTGCACCCCGCGCTTTAAACTGTGCTTTTTAGATGAAGCTCAGGATCTAAGCCCTATTCAGTGGGACATAGCCCATTCTCTGGATGATATGTCAGAGAAGATGTATGTGGCGGGGGATGATGATCAGGCAATTTACCGTTGGGCGGGAGCCGATGTGCAGCACCTAATTTCGTTAGACAGTGGTTCTCAGGTGCTTGAACAGTCTTATAGAATTCCACGCACGGTTCACGAAGTTGCCGAGCGCATTGCCGATAGAATTACCGACCGCTTTCCAAAGTCGTATTTACCAAAAGATGCTGAGGGCTTGGTGCAGCGTGTCTATTCTATGGACGAACTGGACATGAGCGAGGGTACATGGCTTGTTTTGGCTCAAGCAAACTACTTTTTAGAAGATATAGCCGAGAATTTACGCAGCATGGGCTTTTTGTTTGAGAGATCACACGGTCGTTCTATTTCTGAGCGTTTGTCTGAAGCGGTCAATGGATGGGAGCAGTTGCGAAAGGGTCGAGAAGTCTCGCTTCACGCAGCGCAGACCGTATACTCATACATGAGTGGCAACGGAAAGAAAATAGCACGGGGGCACAAGACCATCAATGCTCCGGAAGATGAGTTTTTTAGTTTAAAGAGGCTGCAAGATGATTATGGCTTGTTGGCAACCAAAGATGAAATATGGCACGAAGCTATGGACAAGCTTCCTGCCGCAGACCGCGCTTATATGACCGCTTTATTGAGACGTGGCGAACCCTTCAATGGCAAGCCTCGCATTAAATTGTCCACGATCCACGCATCAAAGGGTGGAGAAGCAGACAATGTGCTTCTTTTCACCGATCTAACCCCTGCTGCTGCAAACCAACAGGGGAGCGACATTCATCGCGTTTTTTACGTTGCCGTCACAAGAACGAGAGAGAAATTGTTTTTGATTGAGGGAAACGATTATTGTGAGAGTTATTTAATATGAGTAAACCATTACAAATGGCTATGTTTACCCCAAAATCTGAGTGGGTACCCCCTTCTGAGTTGCCTGATTTAAGTCAAGCGACTGAAATAGCCATCGATCTTGAGACAAAAGACCCTTATTTAAAGACTCAGGGTGCGGGTTGGCCTACTGGAAGAGGTGAAGTGGTCGGCTACGCTGTCGCAACGTCATTCTGGAAGGGCTATTTGCCCACGAAACACGTAGGAGGGGGCAATTTAGACGACCGTTTGGTCAAAAAGTGGCTAAAAAAGGTGCTTTCTTTGCCTTGTGACAAAATAATGCACAATGCTCAGTACGATTACGGGTGGTTGAAACGAGAGGGTTTAGCCGTCAATGGTCGAATCATCGACACAATGATGACCGCCAGTTTACTGGATGAAAACAGGTTCAGTTTTAGTCTTAACGCAGTGGCCTATGATTACCTCAACAAAATAAAATCAGAGAAGGGGTTGGTCGAAGCCGCACAGTCGTTTGGTATTGATCCAAAAGCTGAAATGTATAAGCTACCTTCACAGTTTGTCGGCCCCTATGCCGAAACCGATGCTGAGTTGACGTTAGAACTCTGGACGGCCTTCAAGCAAAAGCTGAATGAGGAAGACCTTTGGGATGTTTTTGACATGGAAACCGCCCTTTTACCGTGTTTGGTAGACATGACGTGGAATGGCATTCGGGTAGACATGGACAGGGCAGAGCGCACCAAGCAAGAGTTAATCAAACGAGAGAAAGAGACGCACAAAAGAATTAAAACCTTGGTCGGTAGCGGTGTGGAAATTTGGGCAGCACAGTCTCTGGCAAAGGCCTTTGACTCGGTGGGGGTTCCCTACCCTAAAACAGAAAAGGGCGCACCGTCCTTCACCAAAGCCTTCTTATCGGAGAACCCACACGAACTGCCACGGCTTGTGGTGCAAGCACGGGAGCTAAACAAAACCCATTCGACGTTTATCACCAACATTATGAAGCACGTTACCAAGGACAACCGCATTCACAGCCATATCAACCAAGTGCGCTCGGACAGTGGTGGTACGGTATCGGGACGTTTTTCAATGAACAACCCTAATTTACAGCAGATACCGGCTCGCGACCCAGAGTTGGGGCCGATGATACGCAGCTTATTTCTTCCAGAAGAAGGGGAGCAGTGGAGTGCCATAGATTACTCGCAGCAGGAACCACGGATCTTGGTGCATTACGCCAAGGTCTACGGTGACAGTAAAAATATGTCGCTTGGCGGAGTCGATGAGTTTGTCGAGGCGTATAGCAATGACCCGACTACAGACTTTCACAGCATGGTGGCGGAGATGGCGGGAATACCGCGCAAGCAAGCCAAAGTGGTAAACCTAGCTATGATGTACGGAATGGGTGTCACCAAGTTATCTGAGCAATTAGACATTTCTTTGGAAGAAGCTAAGATCCTCACGAAGCAATACCATGAAAGGGTTCCGTTCGTAAAACAATTGATGCAAGGGGTACAAAATAGGTTGGATGACCCGCGTTCGAGCGGTGCCATTCGCAGTTTGAAGGGTAGAAAGTGTCGGTTTGACCTGTGGGAGCCGGATTCATTTAAGATGCACAAGGCTATGCCTCGCGATGAAGCCCTCGCGCTTCACGGAAACACCACTCGGTTAAAGCGGGCATACACTTACAAAAGTCTTAACCGTCTAATTCAAGCGTCTGCTGCCGATATGACCAAGCAAGCCATCGTTTTACTGTATGAGCAGGGGGTTGTTCCGTTGCTTCAGGTGCATGACGAACTGGCTTTTTCAGTGACCTCTTCCGAGCAAGCTTTGGGCTATGCTGAAGTGATGAAAAATGCAATAAAACTGAGCGTTCCAAGCCAATGTGACATTGATTTGGGGCCAAGTTGGGGAGAGGCGGTGCCTCTTGAAACTATCTTAGAAAACAAGATATAATCGTATAAAATCAAAGGAGTAATTTGATGGACACTAACAAATGGAAATCCATTTTAGTTCCAAAACCAATCTACGAAGAAATCGTTACTATCTCAAGAATTGAGGGAAGAACGATCAGTGGTCAATTGAGGCTTGTTTTTGAGTCGTGGAAACGTGAAAATTTAAGTGACACCGACCAGAAGTTTTTGGCGGAGGAAGTTCACGCTAGAAACAAGGCACAAGAAGTGGCATGACAGATTTTATGGAAGACTTCGAGCATCTTGCTCGGGACGTGGGTCAGCAATTGAAGTGCAAGGGCAAGGCTTCAGTAGATGACGTGACGAACTTAAAAACCTTTCTTGAAATCTATCTGTCGAAAGAAGCGTCTAAAAAGCCTAAACTAGACCGCTCTGGAAAAGTTTCAGAGAGAAAACAATGCTGCATCTGCACGAACGTGCTGAGGAAAAAAAGACAGAAATTTTGCTCTGATGCTTGCCAGATAGAAAACAAAAGACGTGTGTATGAGGGGGCAAAACGCGGAAGGGATATGTGTAGCTGATGTTAAAAGCAGACGGTTTTGATGACGCGGTTCTTGGCTTTGGCTCTCGTTGTGGCGAAGAAGACATTTTAGTTTATGATTACGATAAGTGTGTGGACATTTTAGTCGCCAACATAAAAGAGGACATGGAAGAAGCGGAGTATGACGAAGAAGATGCTTACATCGAAGCTTATGAGCACATGGAATACAATGTTTGTGGCAGCTATATGGGAAAAGGCACCCCGTTGTTTTTACGTCCCGCTACTCTGGAGGAAATTGAAGAATGCCTTTGAAAGATAGATACGTGCTGCCCTCATCGGAGCGCAGAAAATTACGCAGAAGGGTTGCTCCAAAGCCTAAGTCAGACCCTGCACTAAAAAAATTAAATCGACGACAAGAATTGTTTGTTCAAGAATTAGTCTCTCAAGACGGTTTTATCACGCAAACGGAGGCCGCAATCAATGCAGGTTTCCCGACAAAATCCGCACGGACACGCGCCTCTGAAATGATGAATCCCGAGAAGAATCCGCACATTGTTCGAGCAATTCAGCAGTATCGAGAAGAATTGAACCAAAAGTATGCGGTTACCTTCAATCGGCATTTAAAAGATTTGTCTAAGTTGAAGGAAGAATCTCTTTCTAATGGTGCTTACAGTGCTGCTGTACAGGCTGAAAAACTCAGAGGGCAAGCAGCAGGGCTGTATGTCAGCAAATCTGAAGTGCGCTACGGCTCAATTGATTCCATGTCGAAAGAACAAGTCCTGAAGGAATTGGAAACAATCAAGGAAAATTATGGTGCCATCGACGTTGCCCCCGAAGAAGAGGGAGAGCCAATTTTGGAGCCTATTGAGGCAGAGATTGTCGAAGAGCCACCCGAAGTGGTACCCGACGAGACTTGAGTCGACGGCATCGTTAGGCTTGCCCGATGTTATGCTTTGCAATGAACACGGGTTTCATCTCATTGAACTCAAACAATGCTCCGGCAATACCGTTCGACTTTCCCCCCACCAAATATCTTTTATGATGAAGCATAGAGCCGCCAGTGTTTGGATCTGGATACGGCTATCTAAAGGCAAAGACACGCATATCTATTCGTTTGCAGGAGGTCAAGCTATGGATGTCGCGGCTCACGGCCTACGAACCACGCCCGTGGTGCTTTTGAAAAACCCACGCGGGGATGACTGGAATATTTTGTTTGATACCTTGACATGAGGTTAGATAGCCTATAAAGTCCCATACCTCATTAAACAAAAGGTGTAAGACAAATGAACGATAAAGAATTTTTAAGCTTTGTAAAAGACACATTGATTTCGGATGTAAGAGAATCTGGGCAAGAACAAACTGCCGACGATATAGCTAGACTTCTGGGGCTTCTTCAAACTGTTTTAGATAGTTTTCATTATCTGTCTCGTGAGGTCGAGGAGGATTTGGTTGATCTTCAGGAAGAATCGGTTTGTCGTCGTCAATGGATGATAATCGAATCTGCTGAATCCATACGACTCCTTAGAAGTCTTGGTGTGCCCTACCAAAAGCTAGAGGTTAGTCGTGAACACCTTTCTTGGATCGTAAAACACAACGATACTTTTAGTGATTACCCTCATGCTGACCAAATAGAAAAAGAAGTGTTGTCTAAAGCCAAACTTATTTTAGCGGGGGATGAAAAATGAACGAATTGGAAAAAAGAAGATCACACAACATGTATGAGTTTCATTTTAAGGGTGAACCCACCGTGTACGCATACCAGAAACTCTCACGTAATAATCCGTACAAGTGCGCGATACGTGTTATAGGGGAATTTATCCACCCACTGCACAGCGGAGAATCGTACAGGGGATATGGTTACGTAGGTTATACGTATGAGGTAGGCGGCAGGATATACAATCAGCCTACCCGCGAGAAACTAATTCAAAAATACTTCAAAAAAGAGGCGCAGTCCCCGCTTTTTTCTAATCAACACCAAAGTGGATGTCCGTATGGAAAACAACTTGCCAAAGGCTACGAAGCGCATGACGAATGTGAGAACAAGTATCAGATGTTCGACGACAACACCTTCACCGTGTCTTTTCGTTTAGCTGCGGGCGGGTGGTGCGAGATGTGGCGCGGAGAGTTTAGAACTTTCGCGGAATATTATAGCGGAGAAAATGAGGACTATTATGAAAAGGGGACGGACATTTGGGAAGTGGAGGAAGCCTGATGCACGATTCATTATTAGATCCTGATGAGCCGCAATGCCCCCTGTATACCGACGATTTTAATCAGGCGCTTGGGGAGTTGCTTACTTTACATTACGGCGGCGGGTTCGATACCGATTGGATAGCCGATGATGACGGTGGATTTGAATTAACAATTAACGTTTTTGGAGAGAATTATGCGTGAAGAAACAGAGAATGTAGTGGAATTTATAGGATTGTCATGGGATGATGCGGTGACTACCATTGAATCTGCGTTAGCGGATTACATGCTGGCAAAACCCGACGAATTGTTAATAAGAGATGCGAGAGGGCTGAGTGCAGCATGGGAACGAATTTTAAGGGGTTGATGAACATTATGGTTAAGGAATCTGAAACCAAGAAAGAAAAGCGGGAGGCCGAAAAATTAGAAGCTCAGTTTGAGTTTTCTTTGGACAGCACCGAGGCTATGTTGAGCCATTTAAAAGATTCTAAGGTGCCTACCGGTGCTGCTGTGGCCGGTTCGCTTTGTGGCTTGCTCACGGAATTGATGCTGAAGTCGCCTAACAATAAGGTTTTTTTGGGCACCTTGGTCATGGGATTGAGTGCTGCCCTGCTCAATGTAGAAAGCCTTGAATCGGAAGAGGAAGACCCCTTCTTCACGGAGGTTGAGTCGGACTTCTTTCACTAAGTTTCCTTGCGGCAGTTGTGAGCCGTCCCCTTCGGGGGTTTAAATGACCCGTTGTCGGTACGGGTTCTCAGCAACCGACAATTTTTAGACATAAAAAAACCGCACCTTTCGGTGCGGCTCTTCTATCCTTTATTACCTTTTCATTCCCAAGCTGACCGCGAGTTTCGCGCCTAGTTTGGTCAAAGCATTGTAGTAGTTTTCCGACAAATGGTCAGACTCGTAGTGGTGTCCAAATTCATGCAACATCAAGTCAATTTGATCCTGCAAATTATCTACGGCAAACCACATGTGACCTAAACGTATTAAGTGGAACGTCACGGCATTTTGGCTGTACCAAGCCGCCGCGTGTTTCACATTGTTATCGTTGCATATGGTAACGGAGCAGGGGGTGTCAAAGAACACCACGTGCAACCGTTGAGCCAGTGCAACCACCGCTTTTATGTCGTCGGTATAGTTTGACGGGTCAAGAAGTGACATTTCCGCACCATTTGGATCAAATTGGTTTTGAAACAAATCGTTTGCTGTAGGGGTCAAAATTGAACTCGGCAGAATTGCCTCGGCAGCTTTGGCGTTTGCCCAAACCTGCTTTGGCAATGAACCGCCAGTAACGACCGTATAACCACGGCTCGCGGCTAACTTGTTCGCTTCTGGGTTAGAAGGGTCATAAGCCACCCTTTTCTCACCGAAGCGAGCCGTCAGCATTTTTTCAGTTGCTTGGCCTTCACACCTTTCGTCGTCCGAAGCCTGAGTGACCCAAGTTTCCTTGAAGTCGTCGTCTTCGAGCAAGTCATGAGTGCTGTTCAATGTCTCGACCAAAAGCTGAGACATGAAGGCCGGAGTGACGTTATCCCTGTCCATATTTAGGGGGATCTTTTGCATCACGTTAATGTGATACTTGTTTTCCCAATTAACGACCGGAATGCCCATTTCATAAATCGTGGGCTTTTCGCCGTCCAAGACTTCAAACAACTGAACCGTGGTTTGTCGCGTGGTTCGTTTCATACTGCCTGATTCGTCACAAATAACCGTAGGCAAACTGCTTCTAAAGTCTCGCACAAATACGTGCGGCTCAAGAACCATTTGTTCGCCCTCGATGGTGGCCGTAGTTTTTAAACCGTCGGGGAGAAGTAAAGAGTTAAAGATGTCTTTAAACACCTTCACGTCCGCCTTGGTTAATTTCATCGTACCTTTAAACGATGAACCCACGTCGCGCCTCGCCTTCATTGCTTGGCGACCCCTAGCAGTAAATTTTACTGCGGAATTCACCGTGACAATTTCAGCGTCCTGACAAACAGACAACACCAGTTTTTCCCCTAAGTTAAAGCGACCACGCTTTTCGGGATCTGACTTTTTCCTCGAGGGTGCGAACAGCGTATAAGCATCGCTTATGTCTGCCCACCCGTCGGGGTCATCGTCAACCACTTCGACCGTGTGCCAACCTCTCGTTTTAGCGGGAGATATAAAACACTCGACCTGAGTGATGTTTTGATCCCAAGCGTTTTGAATCAATTCGGCAAGCACGTAGCCCGCAGAACGATCCGCCATTAACTGAGACAAACCCTTTTTGTCCACGTCAAACCATTGACTGGTTCCAAGTTTACTTTTCATGTTTAGTTCCTTGTTTTTTTTAAATGAAAAATATTCAGGCGAGCTTACGTCTTTTGCGTCTCACGCACCTGTAGTCCAAATTGTTAAAGAAGAGGGGTCTTCCACTCTCGCCTCGCGAGTCTTTGGAAGTTGGACGGGTTATCCCCTTAAATGTCCATAGGACATTCTAACATATGGGAGTATATAATACCACTACTTGTAAGTGTTTGATTTTTAAAGGTTTTATGTAAAGCTTTTATGCTGCACTGCAACATAAATAAACGGTTGACATAAGTATGGGATATGCCTGATACTACAAGCTCATAAAAAAAAGAGGTATACGACAATGAGTCAGATAAAAAGATTGTATTGGAACGAAATTTGTTCCCTTGGGGATGACGTTCCTGATCCCTGTCCTTGGGAAAAGCCTTTTGACATTGAACGTGTCGAGGGTATCTCTTACCCTTTCCACAAAGAAAAGCGGCACGGGGAAATTAAAGCGAGCTATGCCGCTTTGGTCGCGGCGTTCGGAGAACCTACTTGGGGCTTTAACAGTCCCGAGCCTGAGACAAAAATTAGGGTTTGCTTTTATCTTTGGATTAACGGGGTCTACCTGTGCATTCACGATTGGCGGGATGAAAGGCCGTTACACAGAATCGAGGACTGGACGGTTCACAGCAATGACAACGATTGTTTAAAAATAATTGAAGGGGTGATGGCATGAAAACAACAGCAAGCGGACAATATTTTGAAGTGTGGAGCGAAGAAGAGGGTGGTGATGAAAATTCTGAATTGCAGCTAACTTCTGAGGGTTTTGCTTTGGTTAGTGTGACAATTGAAGAATTGTGCCAAGAAATTTTAGGCTTGGGGGAGGATGAAATCGTTTGTACAGATCACAATGATTTAGCAGAGATTCGAAGTGATTTGGCTGAATTTTTAAATGGCATGGCTGCTGAATTGCATTGGCAGAACAGTTGCAACATAAGGAGGAAGTGAAATGAGTGAGGAAAAGAAGATGAATGTGTGTGTTTGGGATGTGCGTTTTTATATGAATGACGATGATGGAAACGAACTGCTAAACGATGATGGCAGCGTAAAGTTGTTTACCGCACCTTTTTTAGAGGATTATGACAACTGGGTTCGATATGCTTTTGACATGGTAGTACCCGATGCCTTGGAGGAAGTGAAATGAAAACGTATAGGGTTACTTTTGTTCCGTCAGATACAAGCTACGAGTATTTAGTCGAAGCCAACGATGAGGCTGAAGCTGAAAATATTGGTTTGGAATTCCTCCAAGAAGATATGGTAGGATTTTTTGACTGTGGTGACATCAAGGAGGAAGTGGCATGAACATATTTTACTTACACGACGATGTTGAACGGTGTGCGCAGCTTCACTGTGATAAGCATTCCGTTAAAATGGTGTTGGAAACGGCTCAATTGCTTTGTACCACGGCTCGCGAACAAGGCTTCGAGGATGTTCCTTATAAGTCCGCGCACAAGAATCATCCTTGCTCTGTCTGGGCTAGGACTAATCGCAGTAATTTCCAATGGTTGCAGGAGCTAGGAATGGCC
>Ga0209337_1001541_pt1 | contig 17448 bp, 27 predicted proteins | sample LinPmetageLP53_FD_184044 | JGI IMG/M metagenome (GOLD analysis project Ga0209337, IMG submission 184044) | Marine viral communities from the Pacific Ocean - LP-53 (SPAdes) (version 2) | ecosystem: Environmental > Aquatic > Marine > Oceanic | place: Pacific Ocean | collected 2010-02-08 | reverse complement strand
CGACCACCCAATCATCAAAGAAGTGCTCGGAGAAACCTATGGTCTTCTAGTCTTCCAAGAACAGTTGGCTATGCTCGCTCACAAACTTGGCAAGGACATCTCACTGGATGAGGGCAACCTTCTCCGTAAGGTCCTGACTAAAAAGGGGACAGGAAAAGATGAAGTAAAGGACGGGCTCTATAAGAAGTTCGTAGCAGGCTGTGCCGAGCACGGACTCTCCAAAGCCATCGCCGACAAGCAGTGGGCAAACATGGAATACTTCTCGGGTTACGGCTTCAACCTCTCACACGCTGTGTCCTACGGTGCGGTATCCTTCCAGTGTGCTTGGCTTAGTTATTATTATCCGGTTGAGTGGATGGCTGCATTCCTTGACAAGGAGCCAGAAGATAAGAAAGCAGGAGCGATTAACACTGCCAAGTCTTTTGGGTTTGAGATTGTGCCACCAAGCATCAACAAGTCAGGACGAGTCTGGGAGATTGCGGAGGACGGCAAGACTTTGATTCAGCCGCTTGCCGGCATCAAGGGTCTAGGTGATAGTGCCATTGACCAGATCGTGAGTAACCGACCTTTCAATAGTATTGAGGACTTTATCTTCAATGATCATATTAAGTATTCTAAACTTAACAAGAAATCTTTAGATGTGTTAGTCCGAAGCAAAGCCCTTGATGAGTTGATGGACGACAGGTTTACTGGCATGAAACATTTTTGGTCTGCTGTAGCTTTAGATCGTCCACGCAAAGAAAAGAACCTAGAAGAAAACATTGCGCTTTACAGTCCAGAGGGTGATTTCTCCGAAGAGGAAAAACTAGAACACTTCGCTTCACTCACCGGCATTTTCCCACTGCACGAGATCATGCCACAACACATCCAGGATAATCTAATGTCTCGTGGCTGTCCACCTATCAGTGAATATGAGCCGGACCTACAGTTAGTGTGGCTCGTTCCCAGGGAGGTCGTCCGCCGGAAGACTAAGAATGGTAAAGATTACTGGATTATGCACACCACCGACAGCAATGCTTTCAATGCTCAGATCAAATGCTGGGGTGTCAAAGATACAGATAGAATTTCCCTTAACAAAATATATGTTGCTAAACTAGAATATAGTGAGAAGTGGGGCTTTAGCACCAGAAGCATTGGGAAAAACTTTAGGAGATTAAGTTGAAGAAATATCAAATCATTTATGCCGATCCACCATGGGATTACAAGGGACAACTTCAACACACAGGCAAGGATGGTCCTGACAGCGGAGGGGCAGTTCGCCACTACGGGTGTATGAAACTGCCTGAACTTAAACAACTTGATATCCCTGGCTTGTGTGATGAAGATTGTTTGTTATTTATGTGGGCAACAAGCCCTCACCTCGACCAAGCCATTGAACTGCTGAAGGCTTGGGGTTTCTCCTGGGCAACCATAGGGTTTGTATGGGACAAGCAGAAAGTTAATCCTGGCTTTTATACTATGAGCCAGGTGGAACTCTGTCTTATCGGCAAGCGTGGAAAGATTCCAAAGCCAAGAGGAGCACGCAACATCCGCCAAATGGTTTCTGTGATGCGAGGAAAGCACAGCGCCAAACCGTCGGAAGTAAGAAAAAGGATTGAAGAGATGTTCCCAGAACAAAACAAGATTGAATTGTTTGCCAGGGAAACAACCGAAGGGTGGGACTGCCACGGTAATGAAGTTGAGAGCACAATCATTTTAGAGGAGGTATCTAATGCTTGATGGAAAAGAAATGGTAAAGAATGAAAATAATTGTTATAACTGTGGGTGTAATTTAAAACCAGCTTGTCCAGAATATGAGAAGCCTAAAATGAAAGTCAGAGTGACTCGCACTCATGATGATGCCAAGCTACCAGTTCGGGCACACCCTACCGATGCGGGGATGGATTTGTTTTTCTGCCCTACGCCAAAGCCAGAGCTAGACTCTCAGATTGAAACAGTTCTTCCTTTTGGGTCATCGGTTATTCCAACTGGTCTGAAGATTGAAGTGCCAGAGGGTTACATGTTAGAAATCAAAAACAAGTCAGGCATCGCTTCCAAGCGGGGTTTGCTTGTGGGAGCGTGCGTTGTCGATCGAGGGTACACAGGAGAAATCTTTGTTAACCTTCACAACGTTACTCATCGCAATCAAACGATTCATGCTGGACAGAAAATAGCTCAAGCAGTTTTTGTTAAGATCCAAGAGGATATTAAAATCATTGAGAGTAAGAATATTTATGACGAGGAGACAAGCCGAGGCGATGGGTCTCTCGGTAGTACAGGGGAGGAATAAGATATGGCAGACTGGAAAAGGTTTTTCTTAAAATACTTTGATGCGAATGGCAACAAAAAGGTGGATTGGTGGGAATACCTTATCCCTCTTGGTTGTTTATTGCTTATTGAGTTTGTTGTTGAGTTTGCAGCAACATACATTTATAATAATTGGTTCTGATGAATAACAAAAAAAGACAACAGAAAAAGCTTAAGCGCCGGGTGAAAAGAAAAAAGGATAATAAAGCTAAAAAAGAGCTTGACAAAGAGGTCGAAAGCGTCAATAATAGTATTACGATGTTCCAAAGGAGACCGAATGAATGTTCAGCGTGCGACAAACCCTTCCCAGAAAAAGATCGGGAGGCTCACATGACTTGGCAAGTTGTAGTCCGAAACGAGCAAGAGACAGTCAGGTTGTTTTGCCCTGAGTGCCAAGAGAAGGTTAAGACAAGGGTAACGGAGATTGATAATGAAGTTTAAAGAAGCAGTCACCTACGACGATATGCTCTTGGTACCGCAGTACAGCGACATCACGAGCAGAAGCGAGGTAGACATCACAAGCTGCCTGGGGCACCGAGAGTTTACTTTACCTATCATCGCCTCTCCGATGGACACAGTATCAGAAACCGACATGGCTATCGCTATGAATCAGGCTGGTGGTCTAGCTGTGCTACACCGATACAATTCAATTGCTGAGCAGCAGGATATGGCTACGCAAGTGAATGGTCAAGTAGCCGCCGCTATCGGTGTCACTGGCGATTACTTAGAGCGAGCGGAAGCCCTCATCGCTGCCGGTGTAGATATCTTGTGCATTGATGTTGCGCATGGTCATCACTCCCTGGTAAAAAAAGCGTTAAAAGAATTGCGAAATGAGTATGATAATCATATTTATATCATCGCAGGAAACGTCTGTACCTTGGAGGGAATTAACGATGTTGCTGATTGGGGAGCTAATGCTGTACGGTGTAACATTGGTGGCGGCTCCATTTGTTCTACTAGGCTTGTCTCAGGGCACGGTTTACCCGGTCTCCAAACGATCTTCGACTGCGCAAGGACGGACAGAGAAGTCTCGATCATCGCAGACGGTGGCATCAAAACCTCGGGAGATATTGTTAAAGCTTTAGCAGCCGGCGCAGATTTTGTAATGTGCGGCTCGCTCTTGGCGGGAACAACAGAGAGCCCAGGTAAAGTAATCAGCCTCCCTAATAATGTTCGGGTTAAAGAATACAGGGGCATGGCTTCAAAAGATGCACAGTTGAATTGGCGTAAGAAGTCTTCTACGCCAGAAGGTGTTGCATCCTACATTCCCTACAAAGGAAGCGTACAAGAAATCCTTCAGGATTTAGAGGGTGGTATTAAGAGTGGTCTATCTTACACTGGCGCTCGTAACTTAGTTGAGTTGCGGCACAAGGTTGAGTGGGCTCGTCAAACAAGTGCCGGTACACAAGAGAGCGGCACACATATTTTTTCACAGAATGGAAAGCAGAAATAATGTTTTATCGTAAAGACCCCGAACACCAACAACGAGAACTAGATAGAAAACCAACGGAGGAAGAAATCCGTTATGGATCAAAGCCTACTTGCTTTGGAGTTCATGAAAGATTATCTATCAGTTGTGACGAAACCTCTTGTCGTAACTGGATTAATTTTGAAGAGGATCTAAACTGCGCTGTGATTTGTGCCCGTAAGAATGAGAACGGATTACCGCTTAGAGACGTTGCAGACCGCATGGGAGTGTCCTATGTTAGAGTACATCAGATTGAAAATGTTGCGATGAAAAAGATGAAGAAGAGAAACGTTTTTGATTTTGAGTAGTATTTTGCATTTTAAGAAACTACTTACTGAGAAACCAAATGGTTTATATATTATCACTTGCAAGGAGATAAAAGGATGACTAAGAACAAAGAGCTTTTAAACGAGCGTACTATTCGCAGATGGGGCAAGCTAGCAAATATTGCACCTCTTACCGAAAACTTCCTAGATGAGGAAGAAACCCTAGCCGAGGAAGAAGGCGAAGAAGACATGGCTGACGAAGCCGGCGAAGAAATGGAAATGGGTGCTGACGATGCTGGTGGCGAAGAGCCAAGCCCAGCAGTTGAAGCCCAGGTCGAAGATATCGTTGCCGCAGTCGTTGATGCACTCGCACAAGAAACTGGTGTGGACATTGAAATGGACGCAGGCGGTGGAGATGATGACGCTGAGGTAGAAATGGATTCTGACGACGATGACGATGATGCCATGATGCGTGATGAAGATCCAATGATGCGTGACAAAGCAGCAATGATGCGTGACAAGGATGAAGAAGCAGCAATGCGTGATCCAATGATGCGTGAAGAGTCTTTGGACATCGAAGTCATTGACGATGAGCAGCTTACCGAGGCAGTACTAAAGCGAGTAGTCGAGAGACTTCTCAAGCGTAACAAGTCCTAGTTCGTAAAGGTGAATTAAAATGGCTTCTGAATATGCTAACGCACAAATCCGTCTAATCAAAGGACTGATCAAAGAAGCCATTGAAGAAGAGTACAGCATCCTATTAGAGCGTCCTGAGCGGCGCTCTGATTTAATTGAGGGTGAAGACGTAATCGAAGAGGGTGTTTTTGATGACGGTGTTCTCAAAGCAGTCTTCACGGCTGGTGGACCAGGCAGTGGAAAATCTTTCTTAGCTGATGTGATCTTTGGGGTCAGGGATTCTTCAGGCAAGCCATACTTTGCGAACGCATCCTTTTTGGGTAAGACTGGTCTTAAGTATGTGAACTCTGACAAGTTCTTTGAAAAACAACTCAAAGATAATGACATTGACGCCGGCGACCTCCAGCGAATCGAAAAGGAAGACCCAGCACTTTGGGACAAGATTCAAGGAGCTAGACCTGATTCTCTTCGTAATATTGCAAAGGGCAAGCTTAACATGCTTAAAGGTTTCTTTGAGAGTGGGCGCATTGGGATGTTGGTTGATGGAACTGGCGGCAAGTACGACAAAATGGTTCGCCAAAAAGAAACTGCCGAAGCTTTGGGGTACGATACCATGCTTCTCTTTGTTGACACCAGCGAAGAAATTGCGGTAGAGAGAAACGCAAATCGTGAACGCAAACTCCCAGAGAAAAAGGTTAGAGAACTGTGGAGTGATGTCCAGAATAATAAGGAAGCTTTTCAAAATCTTTTCGGTGACAAGATGGTTGTTGTTAACAACGATAAATTTGGTCCACCACCAGAAGAGGTTGTGAAAGAACTTAATAAGTTCGTTGATACCCCAGTGCAAAACAAGATCGGACAAGTATGGATCGAGGATGAGTTAGAGATGCGTGGCGTCCAGACTCTTGAGCCTGGTGGGGCATCCGGCTTCCGAGGTGGCAAGCAAGCTGCTGATCGTATCCAGCAGATGCGTGACCAGCGTGGAAAAACAGACTAACTTTATAGAAAGACATCGCCATGCCTTATGGTAAAGATATCTTAATGTTGTTGTCGGGCTCAGGATTTATCACCGAGGACCCTGACAGTAATGTTGTAGACGCTGAAAAAGCTTTCTTCGTATCACGAGTATACGGTTGGTTACGGGATAAAATAAAAGAAAAGGCAATTAATGAAAGAACTTATCTAAGATATATTCAACTTTTAAGACTTTACAAAAAGGGTGACATTGAGTTATCATTTGTTAATGGAGAATTGCATGTTAAAAGCACCAGGGAAATTTCAGAAACAACTGGCTCGTACCAAGAAGAAATCTACGAAGGAGATCGATGAAGAGGAGGAGGTAAAAACACTTCCCTCTGTTGTCGATCTAGCTGAGCTATCAGACGATGAGATCATGGAGATCGTTCCAAGATTAAAGAGTAAAGAACTTGAGGATGTTAAGCCTAGATCAATTAACTTTTGTGGCGATTTAACCGAAGAGTCCGCTGCGCAGATCATGTCCTCTTTGATTTATCTTGATCGTAACAACGAAAAGGTATTGGTTGACGAGGAGACTAATACTCACTACGTCTCTGTTCAACCGATCGAGTTTTACATATCAACCTTTGGCGGTAACGCCGCAGATATGTTCGGCATCCATGATCTAATGATGTGCATCAGAAAGGATACGCCGATTCAAACTGTTGGGCTGAGTAAGGTAATGTCAGCCGGTGTTCTTCTTTTGGCTAGTGGTACAGAAGGTGAAAGATATATTGGGCGGAACACACGGTTGATGATTCACTCACTTAGGGCTGGGTACCACGGACCTATGCATGAGATGGAAACCGAGTATGAAGAAACCAAATGGTTACAATCTCAGTATGTAGAAGCTTTATCCGCAGCAACAAATATGAGCAAAGCCTACATACGAAAGCTTATGGGGAGAAAATCCAATGTTTACATTAATGCTGACGAAGCTATTGAATTTGGTATTGCCGACCGAATCTTACCTAGAGATGGAGACTAAGAAGATGAGTTTGAAAGATAAGATCAACGTTGAAACTATCCAAGAAGTATTTGAGCGCAAGGGCTACCGATTCTTTGCCAAGGGAAATTATAATCTAAATCTCTTGGGAGTTAGAAAGAACACCAGTGTATCCAATAAGTTTGATGATTACTTGGTGGCAGTTTATAAAAACGAGGATGACGAATGGCAGTGTCTAGTCTGGGAAGCTACTACAGACCCAGGCAAACATTGGCTGGAGAACCCACTCAGCCCCAAGGGTACTGCTATCTTGATCCCTGATCAATACAGGGGTACTTGGAAGATTGGTCTTCACCGAGGCAAATACAAAGCCTTGTGTCAGTCCAAGGACGTCAAAGTCTGGCGGGATAATGATAAGGATGATGAGCTAGATTTTCTGTGTGAAGATAGCCAAGAGGGAATCTTTGGTATCAACATTCACAGGAGCAACCCTTATACCGAGAGTCAACGGGTAGATAAGTGGTCCGCTGGTTGCCAGGTGTTTAAGAAAGCTAAAGACTACGTTGTATTCATGGGCTTATGCGATAGAGCTTCACATATGTATGGCAATTCTTTTACCTATACTTTGCTGGAAGAGCAGGACTTTGATGGATAAAACTACTATTTATATTAACCAACGGGAGTATACCAAATGAAAATTAGATTATCAACAGAAAGAGTCAAGCAAATCATTAAAGAGGAATTTCAAAAGCTCCGCAATGAAGCTGCGAAACCTGACTTCCTTGATCTCGACAAAGATGGAGACAAGGAAGAGTCAATGGAAGATGCCGCTGACGACGAAGAAGAAAAAGATGGTGACAAAAAAGATAAGAAGAAAGATCTTAGCAAGGTACCACCCCAGCTTCGCAAGTCAATGGAAAAGAAGACCGAGAGCCTCAAGCGAATGGTCAGAGAAGAAATTAAAGCTGCGCTGAAATAATAACATGGATAAGAAGTATATTCACGGTTCTCTTGCTGTAGATGGCAACATCCTCCAAGAGTTTAAGGATAAGTTCTCCGCACTTCAGCGAAGATTAAAGTCAAACCAATTTAATCCAGATGGATATGAGTTGATGAACGATCGTCAACAAGATGTTTTTATTACAGGCATCTTTGTAGATCCAATGCAGGCTGAAGGTATTGACAATTATATTGAGTTCGGCTACGATAACTGTGAGTGTCCTGATGTTATGGATGAACTCTACGAGACTTGCCCAGCACTCATGTCGAAGGTCGATAAGTTTAAGGACCGCAAGGATGCACAGACAAGAGTAACGCTCGAAGCACCCGAGTTTCTTGCGGTTGAATTTCTTGATAGAATGATGGACATGATTATTCAGGAACAGCTAACCAAGAAGACGCTTATCACTGAAGCCAGTGAGACAGTAAAGGCTTATGAGGATAAAGTATACAATGCCTGTAAAGGCGCAGGCATACTTGGACCTTGGTCAAAAAGCCAAAAGGGCGCTAGTCCAGATGCCACTGGTCCCGATGTTTCATTTGAACTGCCTGGGTTAGCAGAAGCATTGTTAGAAGTAAAACTTAATATGAGCGCCGGCATGGGTGAGGGGTCAGCCACATACAAACCAGATAAGGGTGAGTTTACAATCCCTGGTGAAAAAATGGACCCCGAGAGTAAGTTGGAAATTATTAATCTTTTAAAAGACAACGAGGATGCTATCAAAGAGTTTGTCAAGGCTCTTCAAGACCCTATTCATCCAACATCCTACAGGTGGAACTCAAAATTGCCAGGCGGGGATGCAGACAAAGAGGCCCTTCCTTTCAATACAACAAAGAGGGCTTATGATGCCGCCGTCAAATCGGGTCTTTATAAAGCAGCCGCTCGGTGGCCCTCAGCAGGCACACCAGCAATTAAATTACCCGATAACTTTATTCATAATCTTTATGGAGGAAAGGGTGTTAATGAGATAAAGAGCACAGACTACATTCAAATTGGCGGAGCAGGTCTTTACTACATGAAGAATAACCCATTGAAGCTCCCAGTAACGCAGCTTCCCTCGGACGCTATTCTAATTTATCGCCCAAAGCCGTCTTCACAGGATAAGCACAAAGTTACTAAGTCTCAGGCAGCCGCCCGCAAAGCACAAAAATTGCCTGCACTTAAAAAAGGAGACTTTATGCCGGGTGACAAAGAAGGTTATCTTGCAGATCAGCCGGGCGATGAGGGTAAACCAACGACTCAGGTGGGTAAAGTTAAAATCGGCGATTATTTATATAAGGGTAGCGAAGACGAGGTGCAGCGACGCTTAAGACAATTAGATGCAAAAATGGATAAGGGAAGAGAAGTACGAGATGAAGATGAGATGATACCAGAGGTTTATGCAACCTACGGTGGTACGATGATGATTCAAGCAAAATTCCCAGGCAAAAAGTCAAAGAAGAATCCTGAAGGCTTTGAACTGCCAGAAGCTGCCTATACCATGGACCAAACTTTCGGACCCAGAGGAATTGTAGCGATGATGAAGAAGATGGTAGCTGATGGAAATTTGAAAGCTCTTCCTCCCGGCGTTGAGAAGGTGGCTGCTAAGGATGAACAGGCGGCTATTAAGGCTGCCGAGGAAGCCGAAAAGGCTAAGGCTGCCAAGAAAAAGAAATAGAAAGCGAGGATAGTTGAAGTCACTCTTACGATACCCCGGTGGTAAAACAAGGGCACTAAAACATATTGTTCCATACTTCCCAGAGAACATGACTGAGATGATCAGTCCGTTCTTTGGTGGTGGGTCAATAGAACTACACTATGCTTCTCAGGGTGTAAAAGTATACGGCTATGACATCTTTGAACCATTAACAAACTTCTGGCAACATGCAATACCCTTTGGTGGCAGGATGGCAACTCGCATTGAGAACAACTACCACCCGTGCTCGAAGGAGCAGTTCAAGCAAATGCAAGAGAGAGTTGCTAATCTAAAGGTCGATCCTTTCTTGCGTGCCTGTTTCTTTTATATTATCAATAGATCATCTTTTAGTGGCGCTACCTTGAGCGGTGGATATTCAAAGCAAGCCGCAGAGAAAAGATTTACGAAGTCCAGCATAGATAGACTAAGAGACTTTGTGTGTGACAACTTGATAGTTCAGTGTGCATCATACGAAAATAGTTTGAGGAGACATGACGATGAAACTTTTATCTACGCTGACCCACCATATCTTCTGGAAAAGTCTACTCTATACGGTGAAAGGGGCTCGGCACATAAGGACTTCGATCACCTCGACTTCGCAGAAGAAATCAAAAAGAAAAACAACTGGGTGATATCATATAATCCTCACCCTGAAATATTAAAACTTTACAAAGACTATGAAATAGTATATCCTCAATGGAGTTATGGCATGTCTAATGACAAGAAGTCCAAAGAGATACTAATTCTTAACACTAAGGAGATAAGATAATGGCTAATGATGGGATTCTAACTGGCACAGAAGTGCGCCAGAAACTTTTGGCAGGGGCAGTCAAGTTGACTGACGCTGTGTCGTGTACACTTGGACCCCGTGGGCAGAATGTTATTCTGTATCAGAAAGGTGCAGACCCTGTGATTACTAAGGATGGTGTTACTGTTGCTAGGGTTGTCGAGTTAGAGGATGACTACGAACAAGCTGGCGTAGAAGTTCTTCGTCAAGCTGCGCTGCAAACAAACACTGTTGCTGGCGACGGCACAACTACATCCACCGTCTTAGCGAAAGCTATTCTGGAGGAGGCTAACAGGCAGATCACTGCCGGCGCTATTCCGATCGAAGTAAAGCGTGGTATGGACAAAGCTGTTGAGAAGATTATTGATAAGCTAAATGAAATGTCTAAGCCAGTCTCGTCGGAAGAGGAGATCTCACATGTAGCCACAGTGTCTGCCAATGGAGACGAGGTTATTGGAAAGCTGATTGCGTCAGCGGTCGCTGCGGCAGGTAAAGACGGAGCCATCACTATTGAAGAGAGTAGATCCTTAGAGACGTCTCTGGATGTTGAAGAGGGCTTTCAGTTTGATTCAGGTTATGTCTCTACTCAATTTGTCACGGACGAAAGAAAAGGTTCGGTGTTCTACAAGGACTGTCTAGTATTTGTTACAGACGCTACCCTTGATAACATTGATGAAATGCTACCTTTACTTGAGGTTGCTGCTCGTGACGGCAGAGCATTTGTTATCATCGCTGAAGAGATTCAGGGTCAGCTACTCGCTGCCTTAATCATGAATAGAATGCGTGGTCAAATGAAGATTGTCGCCATTAAGGCACCAAGATATGGCGAAGAAAGACGAAACATTCTATCTGATATTGCTCTGACCACAGGTGCTACTTTTATTAGTAAAGACAGCGGCGTAAAGCTATCACAAGTCAAGCTTGAACACCTTGGGGGTTGCAAGACAATTGAGATATATAAGCATCGAACAACCATCACTGGTGGTCTTGGCGACAGTGAAAAGACTGAAGAAAGAATCGAAGCACTAAAGAAAGAAGTTGAAGAGATTGATAGTCTTCATGCTGCTGAGAGAGCACAGGAAAGAATCACGAGACTAGCTTCTGGCATCGCAGTGATTAGAATCGGCGGAGCCACGGAGATCGAAGTGACAGAGAAAAGGCATAGAGTCGAGGATGCACTTGAGGCTGTTAGGTCTGCGCAGGAGGATGGCATCGTGCCTGGTGGCGGAGCAGCTTTGATCCGAGCCTCCATGTCTATTGACTTAGATGACGTCGAGCATCAGGACCAAGCAATCGGTGCTTCTGTTCTACAAACTGCCACTGTTGCTCCAATGAAAAAGATCATTGAGAATGCTGGTATGTCACCTGACCTTATCATTAATACTTTGATTGGTATTGAGGAAGAAGAGATCGGCTTTAATGCAAAGACAGGTGCCTTTGAGAACCTGATTGAGACAGGAGTTATTGATCCGGTCAAGGTGACAAAGACGGCTCTCCGTAACGCTGCCTCTGCTGCTGGAACTTTATTGACAACAAACTGTGCTGTACTGAGAAAATAGTACTTTTAAAAACTATATACTTTATAAGTTCTCATAGTGTTTTGTTCAGTCATATGAGGTAATCACTATGCGTGACCAACTATTGGATCAGCTACTCCATAAAGTTAGCAAAATTGAAGATAAAGTTACGTCTGCCAAGTCTCTTAATGGTGGTTTTGATAAGCTATTGATAGAAGTTGAGCATATCAAAGAAAGCCAAGCAGCCGTCCTTGAAGGTGTCCGTGGGGTAAAGAAAAACCTTTACGAACCAGACTCAGGTCTGTTCAGCCGAGTAAAAGAACTTGAGTCAGAATCTAAGATACGGGCTGCTTACATCAAGGAAACTAAACCAGCACTAGAGTTTTCCAAAGAACTTCAAATATGGAAGAAACATGCAGACAAAGAACTAGAGCAGTTTGAAGCTCTTCATATTGAGTTTGAAAAGCTTAAAGACTGGAAGCAGGGTGCCCAAAAAGTTATCTGGCTTATCGCTACTGCCGCTGGTGGTATGTGGGTCAAGCACTTTATGGACTTGATGATGAAATGAGAAACTGGAAGCCTATATTTATAGAGAACAGCAAAGTTCCTGTTTGGTTATCTTATCTTGCTCCTATCAATATTGGTGCCATCGCTTTGTTTTTCCTTGTGTTTAGTAGAGAGGAGATGAATGATAGGCTCAAGCGTCACGAAACGATTCACTTCCAGCAGTTCTTAGAAACACTGGTTGTCCCTTTTGTGCTTCTGTATGCCTGGGATTTCTTACTTGGATATATTAAATACCGAGATGGTGCCATGGCATACAGGATGATCAGAGCAGAACAAGAAGCATACGATAACGATCACGATGAAGACTACCTAGAAACACGCCATCGTTATTCGTGGATAAAGAAATATAAAGTTTGAAATAAAGCTTGACGACCCTTTCGAGTATGGTATTATACTAGTGTAGGGAGATGAGTTATGAGTTACTGGAGCCAGATGTACGCCCGCCCTCAACGAGCAGAGCGCCTTGAAGTTCAGAACGGCGAGGCTCGCTTTGAATCCTTGATGGCTAAGAAGTTATCTGAAAAGGACCGTAGCTTTGCTGAGTCTCTCAAGCGTCAGTTTGAGGATGGCGGCAAGTTGAGCCCCAAGCAGATTGAGTGCGTTGGGCGTATGGAGCAACGCTACTCCCCCGAGTCACAACTCAAGCGGGAGCGTTGGGCTCAGTCCTATAAGGCTGACTGCCGGGAGACTGCTCTCATCTGTGCTCGCTACTACCGCACTACTACCTACTTCCGTGACTTGGCTAGCAAGATTCTTTTGGAAGAAGACTTCGTTCCTACCGAAAAGCAGTTCAATGCCATTGCCAAGAACAAGTATGCTAAGAGGGCTATCTCTGCTGCGACTGAGCCGCCTGCCTATCCTATCGGCACTATTTGTAAGGTCCGTGCAAACTATAACCTTGTTTCTCGTCGCCACTTACATGATCAGATAGCACTGGTATTGAGTAATCACCCTACCGGTCTTTATGCTTCTTCAACTGTCCTTGTTAATGGCGAGCAGGTCAAGCTTGAAGACCGCTGCTTGAAAGCGGCTAAATCAAAATAATCAGATTATAAATATAAACTTGGGTTAACAAAACCCAGGCTTTAGTGTATAAAATATAGAAGGAGGTACCCATTATGGATACAGGAAAGAATGAAGTGAGAGCAAGTTTAACTGTTAGCGTGGATGTCGCTAGAACTATTCAGATGGTTCGGTGGCTAACTACACTGGAGGGAAAAAGATTAGTTAACCTAGTCAATGAATGGAATGATACTTTCAATTCTGATCAAAGCGATGAGGAACTGCTCAAGGCTTTTGGTAAAGTAAGGGAGGAGATGTTTGAGGTGGCGGTAATGCTAGGTCAATATGAAAACATGGTGTCCGGATTCTTGAGTCAAAGTAGCGATCCATCAGAAGCTGCTGCACCAGATATCACAGTTGATCAACTCAAAGAAAAAGTAGAAGAACTTGAGAAGTTCAGCGGGTTTATTGATAAGATTAACGACCAAGAAGAAGAGGAAGAAGACGTTGAACAGACGGCACCGCCTGAGCAAGAATAAGTTTAAGCCAGGGGACTTAGTTTACGTCCCTGCAAATGTTAAACTTCTTAAGTTTAGAAGCCCAATTGGAGATGTCGGGAGGATTCAAGAACATATGGATTCCCACGATCCTCTCAATGAAGGTCCGCCAATCGCAGTCCAAGAGAACAAGAGACCGAAACACGCCCTTGTCGTGGCATACGACCAAACAACTAGAAGATACGAAGTTGCTGTTGACGGGTCAACGTGGAGCGTTCACTACGAAGACTGTTTCCCCCTGGAGTCATGATGTTTATTCCATTCTATGAAGTTTTCTATACTAACACCACAGCAGCCAATACTGACGGCACAGTTTGTAATACCTTTGAGAAGAAGTGGGACGTCAGGGAGGTGTGGATCAATAAAGATCATATCACCTCTTTGGTCGGGGCTGACTTACCAGAGGCGGCAGACAAGGATTTACCGAAGGATTTAATTAAAGATGCGGGGTTCAGTCGCTTACATGTACAAAGCGGTGTACAATCAAACAGTGTGTTGATTGTTGGCGGACCTAAAGTTGCATTGAAGAAGCTAAAGTAAAATGCAAATCGACATTACTAAGCCGACTTGGTATAACTTGAAGGCTTATTATTCTTATCATAAAACTGTAATGACCGGTCCATATGTAAAAAACCAGTATGAACCAAATCCGATGTATGAACCCTTGACTCGTCGCCGATACAATTATTCTAAAATTGTTGATACTAAAAGGGTCAGGATTGTTTTTTTGAATCGATTGGTTGAAGAAAAGCCTGAATATAAAACTCTGATTCGGGACGGTAAGCCCCTGTGGTGCTATGATTTGAGATACGAAGGGGTTGTTGACAATAACAGAGAGTTTAGCTTTAGACTTGATGGAGCCAAGACCAAAAGATTCAAAGTTACTGAGAACTTTGCATTGCTAGTGCCCCAGAGAGTGTTTATTGACCATGTTATATCTGCTAGGTTTGTGCCACGCACACCGTACTCTCAGTTTGGTTCTGTGTTTCGATATGATAATTGTAGACAGATGATGTACAGGAATCGTATTGATGACCATAGGCATTTGAGCCTCAAGGAGTTTTGTGATCTGTTGGACAACGATTCTCAAATTAGAATTGGAAACCTAGTGAAACCTAGAGTTGGTCTTTTCTCTGCTGATCGTCAGAGGCTCTTGAAGACGAACAAGATTGGCATTAACATATTAGAAAAAATGTTGAATACATACAAGTCAAAGATTGGTCCAACTGATCACAACACACTTTGCGAGGTTGTAGCCCTGGACGCCAACCTTGAATTAAAGCCAAGAGAAGCTGGTATCCTCGAAAAATTTCTAAACTGGTGTATGACTAGTGATGAAGTTTTGTTTCCCTTCGGTCTAGTTATAGCAAGGGAATCTTCTGTTAATGATGGATTATTCGGGAAAGAACTTTATACCGTAAGGTTCGGACCAAACCAATATGATAAGGTACACCCTATTGAACTGGAGGTTGTTAGATGACAAGCAGAAAATTTAAACTTTATACAACTACGACATGTCCTTACTGTCATGCTGCTGTAGAGTTGATCTCAGAAAACAATATGAGTTACGAGTGTCACGCTCTGGATAATAAGCCGGAGTTACTACAAGAGGTCAAAAGCAAACACAAGTGGCAAACAGTGCCAATGGTTTTTGAGGTGACTGGGGGGCAAGAAAAGTTTATTGGTGGGTACACTGATCTAAAAGAGTACCTCGATAAAGGCAAGCAGGTGTTGCGTGGATGATATGTTCAGCACTAATATTCTTAGCTCTAGCGTTTCCTAGTTACTTTGACGCAGAGCAGCAGACAAACGCTGTCTTAATAATCAACAAAGCGAAAGAGATAGGTGAAGATCCCTATCATATGATCGCTACTGCCTGGGTCGAATCAAGAGTGAAAGCAAATAAGGTTTCAAGTACTGGTGACTACGGAATCTTTCAAATAAACTGGTCCTTTTGGGGTAGGAAATGGGGTTATACCGACAAGAAGAAGTTCCTAAGAGACATGTCTGACCCTCATCACTCTACCGTAGCAGCCGCCGTGGTCATCAAGGAGATGAGAAGGTATAAAGCCTGTCAAGGATTGAACCTACCGGCTTGCTATAATGGTGGACCTCGCTGGCAAGAATCTAGAAATATAAAAGCTATTCTTCGTTACGCAAACAACGTCAACTGGATGGCAGGAGTTTTTAGAAAAAGATATCCGGGCTGGGAAGAATAATGAGTGACGGGGAAAAAAGATATGCAATGCGACTTCACTCTTATATGAGAGCAGTCGAACACTTTAGAAAAATACTAGCATATCTAAATGTCCTTATAACTCAGGACGCTGACGGAAATTATTCACACGCCCATTTAGATATCTGTCACGCTATCTCTAGGATTGATGCCCATTTGAATTTCTTGGTCGAAGAGATAGGTGGGCTACCAGTTAAAGAGATGATGATCAACCTACCAAGCGGAGTTGCCAAAGAGATGAATATTTATATAGACATGTCAAATGAGGCCATTGAAAGGCTCAGGGTACATAACATATTTCTAACGGAGAATTGATATGATGAACAAATTTATATGGTTTTATAGACTATCTTTGCTTGCTATTTTAGGAATGCTGGGGTATGATGTAATTACTCAGAATATAACAGGATTTACTTTTGCCTACCCTTTCTTATTGCTATACTTTTACTGGCGAATGGGGCAGGTGGAAGCAATGGTTGAGAAAATATCTGACAAAGAAGAGTAAAAGATTACTTTACAACGTTAGATATCTATCATATACTACTATTAGGAGACAAGGTTTCGTTATTGAAGGGGGGTGATTTTTTCACCACTTAGATCGTCTCCTGAGAGAGCGGGGACATAACCCCGCTCTCTTTTTATTGAAAGAAAAGATTTATGTTTACGGCAATGAAGACTAAGATCACTGATACTACGATCGCTGCACTTAATGGCTTGAGTGGATTAGGTTTCTTGGGTGCCATTGCTTTAGTAATTATTATTCAACAAATAAGAGAAAGAAATGAAGAGTAGAAGAGAAGTTCTGTTCACCTCTGCGGGTGAGGACCTCACCCTGGATGAAGTGAATAAGAGGTTGGTGCACAGCGGAATGCAAACTGTGCCAGAGCGTGAATATATCATGTGGCAGCAAACAATAGTGCCGATGCTTCGAGCTAACATGCTTTATTATAATGAGTTTGTGATCACAAGTCAGTTGTCATTCTCAGATCTGATACATTTGATTAACGACAGAAGAGTAAGACAGACTATATCGTAGGAGGTGAGATGGTTCTTGTATTAATGTCATTGCTGGGGTTGCCGAACAACATTGAAAACCCCAGGCAAGAAATCGTTTGTCCTAGGTGGATCAGCGAGGACTCAGAGGTCACTGTGCCAAACAATGTTAGCTTGTCCGCTGAACAAAAGAAGAGAAACAAATTGCGTTGTTACTGGTCATTAGTAAAAACAGCAGAAAGGGTTTGTATCCGATCCTCACCACAAGCACGAGTTTTGTGCGAGGCTAGGACACAAAGATGGCTTCAACAAAACTTTGCCTGGACACCTGCACAGGTGGAGCAGGTTTGCGATGATGATGGGGAAGCACCTCCTCCATTTAGAAACTTGATGATCAATGTTCGGTAAAAGAAAAATGAAAAAAAGAAAAGGTTTTACTTTAGTCGTGGTTTTAGCAATGATGTCGATCTTAACTGCCATTGTGGTTATGCTGTG
>Ga0209337_1001540_pt1 | contig 17455 bp, 23 predicted proteins | sample LinPmetageLP53_FD_184044 | JGI IMG/M metagenome (GOLD analysis project Ga0209337, IMG submission 184044) | Marine viral communities from the Pacific Ocean - LP-53 (SPAdes) (version 2) | ecosystem: Environmental > Aquatic > Marine > Oceanic | place: Pacific Ocean | collected 2010-02-08 | reverse complement strand
TGCTATTTCTGCATGCAGTTCTTGTTCAGTTACGCCTGGGCCTTTTGATTTCTCTATGGCTATTAGCTGTTCTTCTGTAATTGAATTTTCAGCAATAGTTATTTCATCAAACAATTCTTCATCACTCAGCCCACGCGGGTCTATGCCTAACTCTGCAACTCTTTCTTCTAACTCTGTCGCCTCTCTATAAGCTATAGCTTCTGCATCAAAGTCGCTATACCAGCTTTTTGTTGCCGCATCTGTCTCTACAGCATCGACAAATTCATCAAACTCAACCTCAGTATTAAATGTATCTACCTTTGAAGGGAAGAAGCCTTCTTCTTGTGCGGCATCCTTCATTTGCTCTAAGGTCAGCCCTTTTTTATTTAGGACACGAAATCCGCTAGACTGTAGCCTGTCTCGTAAATCTGCTACTCCAATAGTTTTAGGGTTAATTCCACCCTTTTTTCTTATAAACTCATTCAAGTTTGTTGATGGCTTTTTCTTTGCTGCTTTCAAAGCCGGAGGCAGTTCTTTCGTCCTGCCTGGAACTTCTAAAGGCGCTTCATCAACAGTCTGCAATACGCGGTTTGTTTTTATATCTAGTTCGCGTTTATATTCAAAGTTAAGTGCTGGGTCAGTTTTTAAAACAGGTGTTACGTTTACTGGCTGTCCAGTAGCGAGTTGACCCAAAGATGTTTCGTATGCAGCTTGCACGGTTTCTGGCTTTGCACGGGCAAAAACGTCCGTCATTTTACCGCCTATGCCTGTTACAGCACCACCTAAAATTGCACCAGCAGTCACGTTAATAAACGCATCCATTAAGCCATAATCAGGGTCTTGTTCTAAATAAGCACCTGGCAGCGCAATGCCAGCTTCAAACGCAACCCCAGCTAAGGCAGCTTCACCAGCGCCAGCAGCCACACGCCCTGCTGTTGTACCAAACTTTGCTGTTACGCCTGACGTAGCCGCGATTGCCGCTGCACGGGCAGGGGCATAAAGACCAACAGCTAAAGGCGCAGCTATAGCAATACCTATGTTTGTGTAATCAAATACACTTCCTACAATTTCTGCGGTTAAGCCAGCGGCACTAACTCCAAATGTTCTTTGTGCGCGAGATAATGTAAGGTCTCTGGTGTATCGTCTATCGTAAGCTTCAGATAAGGAACGGGCTACACTTTCTCTTACGCCTGTTTGTGGCACTTCAAGCCCTGGCCTAAAATACTGGCTATCATTGTATTCATCTACTGTAAGAGTGTTTTCGTTGTAAAATTGCCGCCCAACAGCTTGACCTACAGAACGTAGTTTGTTGTGTCCAAATGTAGCACCACTCATAAACCGTGTACTTATTATATCTTCAGTGTCAGCCGGAGTATACTCAAAGTAGTTATCCACATGAGATTTAGACAAATTTACACTAGGGTAATAAATATCCATCTATAACCCCGTTTGTTGGTCTTGCAACAATTTAATCTGTTCTCTAATGTTTTGTCTTTTGGCAATTGCCGCGTCTCTAGCTTCGCTACCTTGTTCCTTTAATATTTTATTAAGGTTCAAACCAGTCAAGTTTTGTACCTCAGCCCCTAGCCTTCTTATTTCATCTTGTATTCCTTTAGCTGCTTTTTTTGCATCTTTTTCTTGTTTTATAATTACACTCTCGGTTTGCAAAACATCATACAGTGATTCAACAATAGGTTCTCCATCAGAACCGATTACTGCCCCAGCGTTCTTATCCAGCAAAATAGCATTTTTCCCATCGCTAGATACAGTCCAGCCAAAACCACCCTTGACTTCGTTTAGGTAACCATTTCTTTCAATATCATATTCAGCGGTAGTCTGACCTTCGCGCTTTGGCCGGAAATATATATCACTGCTTTTTAGCCCTGCAACCGCTTGCCCCAGCCTTTGTTTTATAAAACCTGTTTTAGCTGCCATAGTTTTTGGAAGCCTAAGAGACACATTTTCATTAGGAAAGTTGTCTATGTAAGAATATCTTTCTTCAAAGATAGTCGCGGCCTGGTCTATGTACGTTTGAATGGTTCCCATGTCCACTCTTTGGTCGCCAGATAAACTTTTGCTGTCCTTTTGAATTAAGTACACCGTAAGGTCAGAAAGCATTTTTATGTGCTGCTGCCGTGCTTCACGCATGCCAGTCGTGTCAGCCGCTGCTGCCCTAATAGTATTGCCTTGGAAGTCAACAAACGAACCACCCAACATAGATTTAAGATGTGTCGCAACAGACTGGTTAGTGGTTATTGACGAAATTAACATATCCTTGTTTTGAGAGCTTACGTTTATTTCTATTGCACCAGGCAAAGCTGATTGCAACAGAACGGCAGACATGGGGCTGTCTGGTAAATTTGCTACATAATTCATAGCCAAAGACATGCCATTAGCCCTAAGCTGCCTCATTCCAACATTGGTGACTTCGCCAGACACAGTAACGCCATCTGCTGTTTTTAATCCAAACTCTATAAGCACATCATCAACATCACTTGGAGTTTGTGCCTGTCCTACCTTTGTGTTGAAGTCGTTTACTTGTTTTGCAGTAAAGACTCTAAGCTGGTTTTCTGGTATGCCCATTTCTGTTTGCTGTACAATTATCTGGTCTGCTGATGGGCCTTTTGTCGGGTCTACATTAGGAAACTTTCTTTTGAAGTTTTCAATTATGTATCCTACTGGGTCTGTATCAAGCCTTGTCTGTCTTGTCTGAATAGCTTTCTCAAACTGTTCTATTTGCAAAAGTTTTGCAGAAGCTTGGTCTGTGCCAGAAGCAGCCCTAGCCTCAGCGCGTAAAGTGTCCCTTGCGGCATTTACCTGTTCGGGGCTAGAAAATGTCAATGAATCAACTGCTTGAAAGGTGTTTTCAGCAACTGAAAGTTGAGTTTCAATGTCTATAGCAAGGGCTTCTTGCCCAGCTTGACGAAGCATGCTTACTGCTTTTTCACCTTGTTCGGCACCTTTTCCGTCTATTACCATAGAGGCGATAGCGTTCTTTGCCATTGCATTTGCCTCTGCTGTCAGTGGCCCCTTTAAATAGTTTATATGAGTGTCATACATGCGAGACAAGACTTGTCTTGTTGGGGCGTTTTTCCCCTTGCCGCGTCCTTCACCGTTAAGGATTTTGTCTCTTTCCTGTTGAAAGTATGTAATTGGCCTTTTTTCATCTGTTGTTTCGGACAGTATTTCCCTTTTGTCTATCTCTAAATCAACACTTTCCCGTGTCCAACCTAAGTTCAGACCGTCAGAAGAACCGTTTTCAATAATGTCTTGTATGCTTTTCATAGTCAAAGAACGCATGTTTGGATTACTAACAGCCTCATCTAACAGGAACCCTATGGCAGTTTCCGCTTGGTTTTTTCTGTTCGCCTGTTGTTCAGTGAAAACCTTAGACCGTCCAATAGACATTTTGCTGTCTATAGATTTTACTAGATTATTTTTAACAAATCTTTTCTGGCTTTCCGTAAGGTCTGTTCTGGCGTTTACAGAAGCAACAGCATCTTTCTTAAATGCGCCAGCTTCAATATCAAACCCACTCACTGTGCTGCTTTTTGGGTTGTCTATTAAGGTCTGTGCTTTTGGTAGATACTCAGATATAGCTGCGTTTTTAGCTTCTTCTGATTGAGTCTTTTTTTCCATCATGCCAAACTTAAAAGCAACATCACCAACCTGTTTCCCAAAACTAGCTAATGCTTGCCCAGGCGCTTCTAGCCCAGCCCCTGCGCGTGGGCCAAGCGAACCAGACGCCATCTTTACTTGCTGTTCGTATACTGGAATCTTTGGCATTACTACCTCATGTGCCTATGGTTGCTGCTTGCGTACCGCCAGCTAACAAAGATTGATAAGAAGCCATTTTATAAGCAGATGACTTGGCTGCGCCTGTTGCACGAGTTAGTGCAGCTTCAGATGCTTTGGCTGTTTCCTCTATGTCACCAGCGTATTGTATTTTTAATGCGTCCATTTCAGTGTTGAAATATGAATCAGCGGCAGCTTGCAGTGCGCTTCCTGACATTTGTATACCAGAGGCAGCAGTCGCAACATTTGCAGATGCAATAATCCTTTCGGATTGGTCGCGCATGTTTGCTTCTTCGTCAACCTTGCGGCGGCGCAGTACAACAGCCTCATTCTCTGCAACCTGTGCATTAAACTCAGCCGTTAGCCGTGCCTGTTTAGCAGCGGCTTGGTTGCCCTTGTAGCCCAGAATACCACCAAGAACTGAACCGCCTTGTGCCATTGCTTCAGCAGACATTACAACACCCTTGCCATGCGGTAATAGTCACTACCGTCTGGCCCAAACTTGTACATAATACCTTCATCTTCAAATCCCATCCATCTAGCAAACCTAATCGCCTCTGGGTCGCCCATGTGAATACTAGCTTGCACACGATGTAAACTCGTTGTTGCCAGTATACTACTAAACAGTGTCTTAGCATACCTAGCTAGTGACAGCTTCCATTTCGGTGCATGCCTGGACAAAACAACCCAGCCCTCGCCAACACCAGCCCACATCTCATGTATGCCACCAACAGCAACAACATCCTTGTCGCCCATGATTGCATAGCCAATCACTTGTTGCCCGTTATCAAACGCAGCCCTCATGCTTTCTGGGAAGTCAAAATCAGTCTCAATGCTGTTAATAAGACTAGAGTTAAATGGTACAATCCTAAGCATCGAAAGTGTTTGACCTCCGCATGATTGCCAGCACTGTCATAGGTAATGGCTGCGATTGCCTTACTACAACCCGTGCATCAGTCTCGTATCCAGATGGAAAGTATATTTCTTTATCGCCCGTGAACAACGGCACAGCTTCATCCATAAACATGCTGCTGTCACGGAACGGCAGTCTATCTAGGTTATCTGTATCCGGCCCTAGTTCCGCACCGACTGTGTTAAAGAACCGTGCTGTCACGCCATGAATACGCTTTATCTTGCCTTGCGCAATACCATCATCAGCGCCAGCCTCTAGTCGCAATGTCTCTACTGTTGAAGCGTATCCATAGCCTACATGCACCTTTGATGCTGTGCGGTCTAAAGTAATTGCACCAGCAGATACCGTTCTGTCTGGGTGGGTTGCGCCATCAGCAAGAATAGACACAACTTCACCCTCTAAGTGGTTCAAGCCTGTAATTGTGCTGGTAGCTGTGCTGTCGTAGGTAAGGCCACTGTCTACAAAGAACGCATTAGTTACATCATCGCCAAACTCAATAGTCTTGATAAACTCAATATGGCGTACTGTGCTGCCATCAATTACACGCTTTACAGAAACATACACTTGGTCTTCTGCCCCGCTAGGAATTGCGGTAATGCTTTCAACTATAGCACGGGCCTCATTTGTAGTCGTTAGCCTAGCTGTATCTGAACTTTTAATTGTAAGAACTCCACCGGCTGTTGGCGATGCTTCCACTATCGTAACAACAGCGGCTGCTGGGTTAGCCACAATAAAGTCAGCATGTGCATTAACGGCAGTAAATATATTATCCGCTGTGGTGTTGTTGCTTGAGTGAGGTCTAAAGCCTAATGCTGAAGCTGGCGATGACGCACCAGCAGCTTCAGACGTAAATGTTACAGTCTCACCATTGGATTTTGTCAATACAAGCGTAGTGCCTGTAGCAATGTTAGCATAGTCACTGACTGTAATTGTAGCATGTGCGCTAGTGCCGCCGATATGATGGTCGTGCCATCCAACAGCAGCATTTGCACGGTCATAGGTAAGACCAACTAAACGCCCGTCACTATGCACAAACCATAATATTAACTCTGGTTCTTGCTGCCACACCATATCAGTGAGACCACCGCGAGGAATGTGGTCAGCTAGAATAGTCAAGTCGATGCCTAGTAACCCATCGGTATCTAAATCAAAAGTAATCTCTTTTACTTTTTCTTGGCCTTTTTGAACAAGAATAGTGCTGTTACCAGCCCTAACTGGCCTAATATCAGATGTGCCAAATGTCGTTTCTCGCAGTACGTTCACATTCAGAGGCGTTACAGGTGTAGCCCCTGTGCCACCGGACAGCGTAAACTCAGAACTTGTAGTCAGGATTTGCAAAAAACGCGCAGGCAACAGATGCCGTATGACGTTTACCTTATCAGATGCAATCGTCAGGTTTACTGCACTATCATCTAATATGCCTGGTGTGTGGTTTTCAAAGTCTGCCGATACACTGCCAAATATCGTCTGTGGCTGGCCTGTAGTGCCAGCAAAGTATAATCGTTGCTCATAGAAGCCAACAGCCCGTGGGAAACCTTGGTCTCCATCAAATGCGCCTAATGACCAGTTAGTTGTTGTGTTACTAGAACCTACAACACTAGCTGGGATAACTCCTTCATCATTTTTAAAGGTAGCTGTAACTGCTGTTGCGCTTGTAAATCCTGTTATCTTTAGATAAGCAGAACCACTATGCTGGTATGCCCAAGTTATAGCGCCGTATGTCTCTGAGCCAGACAGATGAACAGGAGGCGTTGAGCCACTTGTATCTGAACCGCTGTCTGTTTTTTTATAAACATTGTTGCCAAATCTTACTAAAGCATTTTGAGCGTAACTTGTACTTGCCTCCCACACATCGTGGGCAACCTCTATAACTTCTCGCACCCTTATAAGCCTGCCCACATCAGTAGCTGCAAACAGGTCTGCTGATGCAGTAACTGTCACACTTCCTGTGTTTGCCGAAATGTAAATTGTAGTATCAGTAATGTTCTCATCAAGGTATGGCCCATCAACAAAATCAATGTCGGCTATTGTAAAGCTAGTCGCTGTTGTCCTTGTCAGCTTTGCTGGCTCATGGCTTTTATGCGCTAGGTAAACAACATCAGCAGATTGCGTATGATTTAATTCAAATACCTCTGTGGCGCTGTAAGTCGTAGTAACCTCTACAATCTTACCAGCAGTGCCGCCGCTGCTGTAAGCAGTAAAGCCAGTGCTGTTTACACCTGACAATGCAAACGTATTTGTAGCAGTGCTGGCTACAGTAAACTCTCGGTTGTTTAGTTCAGTCATGCCAGCAACTGACTTGATAAACACCCTGTCTCCATTGGAGAAGCCATGACCGTTAGATGTCACAACTGCTGGGTTAGCTTTGGTAATTGCTGTAATTGTTTTTGTGGCCTCAGTAAGTAAGCCGCCATCCTTGTAGAAACGGATATAGTTTTCACCCATTTCCAAAACATACGCTTGCTCATCACTGAACTCAAAGTCCATCAAACGAACCTTGCCACCGTCTTTAGAACGCCCAGCAAAGAATGTGCCTGGTCTGCGCGTCACGCCGCCCGATGGATACACCAACATATTGTTTAGCGTTTGCGCAGCCTCGTTGTATTTCTGTAAATCAATACGGCCTTCTAGCTTTGGTGATATTTCACCAGCGCGAAAGTTGGTGATGATGCTGGATACACGGGCCATGTTACAACCTAAAGTTAGTAAAGGTGTCTGCGATTGGCTGTTCTGGGTATCCTTCCATAGCGTCTATTGATTTGGCCTCTCGTAATCTTTGCTCGTACAATCCCTGCATACCCTGAGCCAAAGTAGAACTGCCTGTAACTCCGTAAGCAATTTCAGCAGCCAAACGATGTGCTATCGTAGATGCCAGCAAAGCATCATACTGTTCTGTGTCAGCCTCACGGCCTATGTATATAATCTTGCAAACATTCTCATTAGACAAAATCTTACGGCCTTCAATCTTGTACATAACATTGCTGTCATAAGCCGCAATCTCATTATTAACACTGGTATCCCAGAACGACAAAAGCCGTAAGCAATACGGGTCTGTCGGCAGCGTGTACTGGAAGTTAAATCCGAAAGCTGGCGCATCACTGTCTTGAGGTAATGATTTTCTGGTTACAGCTACATTCCAAGGGTGTGCGCGTAACACTGCATCACGAATCAAATCAAAGTTTCTGTTACAAAGCCTAGCTTCTTTAGAGTTTTCTGTTAGGGCTGTAATAGTAGCAGCGCCTAGCAAGTCTAGTGATTGGTTACATATATCAACAACTGATGGCATGGTTTACTAGCCTTTCAACTCTAATCAGTACGCCCTTGCTTAAATTCTTTTCGCCGCCCATAACAGGGCCACGTTTCCTATATGCTTCTCTTGCTATAGTCTTTAGCTTATCTGTTGGTAACAATACCACAGTTTCATCATCAAGTATAAACGCCCAATGTGTTGCTTGTGTCGTAGCTATGCCACTTGGTTTGTTTCTACAAAAAAACTCCACAAACACATTTCCCGTCCGTGAAGCTACAAAATCCCTTTTTACCTCTATAGTGTTTCCACTAAGTATGCCGCCCAGCCATTGTTCAGCTATCTGGCCTACTTCTAAATCCCAGCGGAAGTCTCCGCACGGCTTCATCATATCCCCTCCAAAGATGTATGGGAGGCGGCAGCGCCGCCCCCCACATTGTTTAGTTTACAACGTATTCGATGACAAAAGCCATGTCACCAGCACTACCACCGGCTGCATCAAATGTCGCAGCAATGTAGTAGAACCCGCCTGGGTCAGCACTGTCACCAGCCATTGTGTACATCTTCTGGCCTGTAGTGTTTAGGTTAGCAGCCTCGTAACGAAGCTCTGCCAATCCTGCACCATCGGCAACAGAAGTGGCAAAGAAGTCAATGTCCTTAATGCCACCGGCATCTGTGTAGATACCAACGTCATAAGTACAGCTACCGCCTAAAGCATCTGAACCAACACGGACTGATGTAACTGTTGAGTTGCTTGGGATTGGTGCAAGCATAACAATGTCAGCATTACCTGTGTCACCAGCAGCCAAGGCTACGTTTCCTTGAGCCACACGGATTACGCCGTGTAGTTCTTGGGCATCGTTAGCGACTTGAGGGGATGCCTCAAGATTCGCTACTAAGTCTGAGTTTTTAGTAGTCATCTTTTAGCTCCTATTAGTCAGGGGTTTCGTCACAGAAGATTTGGCAAACCTTGTTTTCTTCCATGCGCACCGCACCGATGCTCATGCAATAGTAAACCTGGGTTGCGTAACCTTTATCTGCACGCTCATCAATACGGGCAGAAATGTCTTTGCCCATACCTAATGTAAGACCATCTTCAGCCCATACAAAGCATGTGCGAACATCTGTGGCAGAAACAGCCAAGCGGTTTGACATGACAAAGCGGAAGCCCATGAATGTGTCCACATCTCCAGATACCAACGCCTTGACGGTGTTGAAGTCTGATGAAGTCACTTGAGTTGTTCCAAGCAAGTCTTCAATCTGCTTTGGGCCAACTGCAATGTAACGTGGGATAGAAGGGTCAACGTCTGCGAGGTCTAACTTGCGCTTTGCTTCAGTTAGCTTTGCAACGGTCAATCCATCGTTTGATGATGCTGAACCAACAGAGTTGGCTGTTGCATCTAGGGTTGCTGAACCACTACCAGTTTCGCCTGTTGAGGCTGTGCCTGTTGCAGCGGCAATGATGACATCATCCATCGCACGACCCATAGCAGCCGCAGCAGCTTGGGCATATGATGAAGTCGGGTCAACAAGCATACGAACCTTGTCTTGGTCGTCAATAAGGTCTGCATACTCATAGTCAGCAAGACTCAAACGTCTACGCCCGTGTGGGGTATCAATCTGAGGAGTGTCGGCATTTCTTGATGTACGAAGCTGCGCTGTCGCTACACCAATTTGGTCGATAAAGGCATTTTTGCCAATAACATTCTCAATACGCACCGCATCACGAAGACGAGAACCCATCTGCTGTGATAGCATCTGCACGTTCGCAGAATATTGTTGTACAAAGCCCGTGGTGATTTGTGATGACATATCATGTCTCCATTGTTTTCACAGGTTTAAGTTACAGTAATTGCGATGCGCTACCCTTACGGACACTTCTAGGTTTTTTAGCTACCATTAAGCTATCGTCTTTCCGATTGTCTTTAGGACGGATTCCTCCGCTACCCTGCATGACCACCTCCCAATACTTATCAAAGAGGAGGTCAGGATTTACTACATCTCTCTGCGTACCAAACTCTAACGCAGTTCTTAAAACTTCAAGCCTTAATGAACGATAATCTAACTCATCCATGTATCTGACTCATTAAATCCGCAACTCTCTTTACGGCTTGTTCACGGCCTACAGGATTTTTCCTATCCCAATAAGCGTGACTTCTATCATTCATAATCGCGTCAACCTCTGCTTGCGCAGAAGCTGGTGTCATTATACCTGACTGTGACATTTCTGCAACAGTGTCTTCACTTGTCACACTTTGACGGAAGTCAGCAATTTTAGCAAATGCTTTTATAAACTCAGGGTTATCCCCTAACTTTGAACCGTCTTGTAAAGTGATATTAAACATCTCTGGGTTAGCAAACTCTTGTGCAGCGCCAGAAGCAGCTTGTACTTTTTGGTCATAAGCACGGCCCCACTCTTGCTTTAAAACTGACTCAGTGTTTTCACGGGAAATCTCAACTTGTTCCATTGTAGCCGCACCTGATTGCTCTACAGTGCTTTTGTAGTAATCAAGTACACCCTTGGCTTGGTCAGGTGTAAGACGCAACTTATGCGCAATATCTGCGTAATTAGATGCAACTTCTTCTGTAATTATGTTTCCGTCAACAGGAAGTTCATATCCTGTAGCTGCTTCTGGTGTTCCCAATCGGCTGTAAATCCTATCTAAGTCCTCATCTGTAGGGTTTACTGGCATCGGTATCTTATCCGCGCCGATTAGTTTTTGCGCGTTCACATAAGAACGGGCTAGGTTTCCGACATCTTTAATAGGTGAAATGCTAGGGTGTCCACGCAATTCTTCTGGTATCAATTCTAAAAACTCGTTACCAGACCCACCTGATGCTACTTCTGCTGGTGTCTCCATGACAGTCGCAGTTTCTGGCTGGGCTACCTGTTCGACAGTTTCTTCTGACATTTATTCCTCTTTCATCATGTTATAGATATGAAGGATAACAGCACGTTTCCCTTCCTCAAATGCTGTAGCATTGGCATCGCCAGCTACATAACTAGAGGCACGATAGTTACACCTTGCCTCTAAGTCCTCTAAGACTTTGTTTGCGCCATCTGCGGTAAACGTCTGTCTGTAAAGGAATTTTATCTTTTCTATTTCTGGTGTCACTTACTAACCATCCTAGATGCTTGGGCAAGCTGTCCTACGTTTTGCACATCTTGCTGTTCTTGCATCATTTCCATTTGTTGCTGTTGCTGTGCTGCGCGTTCCTCACGAACCTGTTGCACCTCACGCTCTGACCGCAATGCTGTCTTTGGTACGCCTAATGCTTCAGTTACATGCTTAACCAACCCATCAGCATCAATATGGTCTGCTACTGGTATGGACTGCGACAACGGCATCAGTATTTCTAGCGCCTTCATAGTGCTGTTAAGGCTACTTGATTTCTGCGCACGGGCTAGTGGTGATACATATTCAATGTCTACATCACGCCCTTGAAGCATCTCTGGCGGCTGCTGTAGCATGTCACTGCGCAGCATTAGCGCAAATACACGGTCAATAAGAGGCCGAAGCATCTCATTCATCAATCTTCCCAGCACAGGGCCAATCACTCTCATGCGTTCTTCCTGGCGCTGGACAACCTCGGTAGCTGTCATATTCGGTGAACCACCACTAAGAAGCTGGTCAACATAGAACGCTGAACGAATAGCTGTACGCCGCTGTTCCTCCATGCTTAGACCAATAGGAATGTTTGCGCCTGTGTTTAGCGGCGTAATCATCTCTCTAGTGCCGCTTCTAAAGAAATTCAATCCCCCAGGCTGCGTTCTGATGGGCAAGAGGAATCCATCATCAGGAACAAGAAGGGGAGGGTCTATCTGTTTCTGAGCAGCTTGGATGATTGTTTTAGACATAAGATTCAACATCTTAACATCAGGCAACGCAGTCATCGCTGGGGAACGCCCCATTGTTTCACCAGTCGCCTTCAAAAATCGTGGAACAATGTACGGGAACTCTTGGAAGCCACTTTCGGAAAGCAGCATCTTTGTTTGCATGTCAATGTAGAATGACGCAAACGGCATGTTTTTATTGTCACGCTTGTTAGGGTCACGGTTAATACGCGGAACTACAGCATGTAACAAATCTATTTCGTCATCGGGCTTTTCTTTAAACTTCTTGGCAATGTAGTCGCCAACATTATCAATGCCAAACCTTTGCACCGCTTGACGGGCTGGTAGCCTGTACATCCTAAATACTGTATCTACAATACCAAACTGGTTCTCTTGAACGTAGAACTCAGATATGTGTCTGGTACTAAACCGTAAGTCACGGTCATCCATCTCGACAAACATGCAGCCTGTGCCAAATACAACCAGGTCAACGTACATCTCATGGATTTCAGTTTCAAAATTAGAATGGCTAAACGCCCTCATCATCCGCATGCTGGTGTCTTGCAACCACTCGCGCACCTCATCGTCACGGCCTATGTCTGCATCTTTTAAGTCTAGGTGGAACCAGGGAGTTGCACCACTGGTCAGCATGCCGTGGAGACTAGCTGATAATAAATCGACAGCCTGCAATGCAGTGCCATCGAATATCATTTCCATCCGCTTCTCGCCTCTGGAACGCTTGCGAACAATATCAGCTTTGCGGGGCAGCATGTAATCAGCAAGTTCCTGATAATGCGTATCCCAATTATCCCTACGGGTCTTTAGTGAATCGTACCGTTTTACCAGTGACTTAATGAAATCTTGCATAGATTACCCCAATAATGTAGGTGTGCCGCCAGTAGATGTGGGAGTTGTACCGCCGCCAGCCATGCCAGACCCAGCAACTATAGTAGACCCAACACCTTTTCTTTGACGGGCTTTCTTGATAGCTTCTTCAGACAAGGCTGCTGTGCGTACAGTATCTTCTTCATCGGCTTGTGCTGGTGGTGGCGGTGCTGGTTCTGCGGGTGGCATATAAACCTTTGGCTTTAAAAAAGACATTATACACTAACTCCTGTGACTGACTTAGAACTAGGTTTAGAATATTTTACGCCATATTCTTCTAAAATTGTACCAGCACCACCAGACCTTTTGCCAGCAGAACGGCGGCGTTCTTTAGATGCTATCAAGGTTTCATCAGGCACAGTTTCTGGTGTAACCTCTGGCGTAACTTCTGGTTCCGGCGTTGGCGCACCTCCCAGCATAGCGCGGCGTTCTTCATCTGTAGTGCCAGCAACAACGTCAAAAGTTTCCTTGCCAATCTTCTTGACTGGCTTTTCAATAGTTTCTTCAAAAACTTCCGCAGCAGCCTTCCTCGTAGCTTTAGTTGCTTTATCAATTTGTTTTTTACCTGGTGTTCCGCTTGGTAATCCACCGCCCATTTTCAACTCCTTAGTGCATGAAAGCCTAATTTTTGTGTCTCAGTGCGCAGCCAGTACGCATTTTTATAGCCTTTATTAGATAACACACTTTTTAAGTTTCGGAAACCTATAGCTATGTTTCTCTTGCCGCCTATCGCAATAAAGTCAATTATCCACGGAACTGTGCCGCCACCGTCATAACCTTCCATTGGAAACTCTAAGCTGTCAGTATACTCAACAATCTGTCCATAATTAGGAAACGCCCAGGTCGCAAAACATATTGGCATGTCAGAGTTATCTCTTAGAACTATATACTGACCAAGTGTCATCGGCGGTCTAATGCAGCGTTCAACTTCTTCAACGCCCCACCAGCCGTGATAATCACTCCAATCAAGTAAATACTTAATTGCATCTACATCTATAGACTTGCTCATAACGTGAATGGGTTATACTCCATCTGTGCTATTTGCTGCGGAGGTTTCGTAAAGTTACTTCTATTTTCGAGACCCACAGCGAGATACCGAAACGCATCTGCCGCATGCGACGTAAAATCATGCAACGGATGGTCTCTAAAAACTTTGCGCCTATCATCCCACTCCTGCCTGTACTGCCGTAAATACTCAATACCATCATGGCATTTATCCTTATCAAAATAACATTTAGGTATCAACATCCTTGCGGCGTTAATGCCATCTGCCACTTTCATCTTGGGTATGACCCTAAACTTAATGCCTAAAGTATAAGCTGTCTCTAGCCTAGACTTGCCGCTGCCTAATTCTCTTACTTGAATGTCATGCGGGGCTAAATGGTCGCCGTAATTATAATCCTTCTGATTAAGAATATCTGCGTAATGGTCTAAGCCAACGCCGCTACTCTCGTAATAGTCAATAACATTAACCGCACCGCCTCGGAAAATTTGGGCAAACCAGATAGCTGTAGAATCGTTTATTCCCAAATCCCAAGCAGTATGCACAGGGTACATAGGGTCGTATGGCGCTCTCGTCACCCTGCCGTTATCATCAGCATCAACAAGTAACTTTGCATAGTAAGCGCCAATAATAGCAGCAGTAAACGAACACTCGTATTCCTGTTCATATTGTTCTGGTGTCATCTGCGCTTGGGCAGCTTCTAACTCTATATCCTTTACCAAGCCACTTTCACTAGCCTTGACGGTCTTGTGATACCACTGGTCAGAACCGTTCTCTACCTCTGACTTGGCAGTTTGCAGTAAATCAAAAAAATGATTATGCCCTGCCGGTGTACCTAGAAATATAGCCGCACCCTCTCTGTCAGACAGTGCCGGTCTTACAACCTCCCCCCATACCCTTGGGTTCTGCATACCAAACTCATCGAACGCACACATATCTAAATAGATACCACGCAAACTATCTGGGTTCTCAGCAGACAACAGCATCAACCTACCGCCATTAGGAAAGTCCACACGCAGTTCTGTCTCATTAAAAGAAACACCTGGTATCACACCCGCATAGAACTTTACATAATCCCAAGCAATCCTCTTGGCCTGCGTAAACGTAGGCGCTACAAAAGCAACCCTTGGCCTCGGTAACTCACAAGTCAGGGCTTTCTTAATAAGTTCATTAACAGCCCACACAGTCTTGCCAAAGCGTCTGTGCATAACCAGCACATTCCACCGCTTTAAACTATTGTGCATCTCTGCCTGTAACTCTCTTGGCTTATAAGGTATCTTAACTTGCATCGGTTACATCCTTAATGTTGTAAGTCTGCCATATCTCCTCTTGAGACAAACCTAGTTCACTCTGTTTCTGCTTAGTACGCCTCTTTATATCTTTCACCCGCATAGTCTCAACCAAAGCATACCTATGCACATACCCGCCTTGCTTGAACTGAAAGTGCAATAAACGAGGTGCTTTCGTGTAACCGTCCAGCAGCCTAGCATCAAAGTCAGATATGGTCATTCACTCTCCCATAATATCCTAACTGTACCATCACTGACCTCTACTCCAGCACGGTTCTTAGCTTCCCCAAACTTCTCAGGCAGCACCTTGCCTACCTTCCACCGTACATGATGCGCATAGTCTCGCAACACATTAGGGTTGTAATCCTTCCTACCATGCAACGCATCGCCATACAGCGTATCTAACTCCTCTAGCGCCTTCTCAGCACTATACTGCTGTGCCTCCTTAACAGCCGCTGCAAACTCCTCATCCCTCTTGCAACGCTGGTAGAACGCAGTCCTAGACACGCCAGTGGCCTCGCATACGTCAACAATGCTATGCCCATCTGCAATGCTGGATATGATTATGTCTGTGCGCTGTCTGGTAAGCTTGGTCATGGTTACTCCTGTGTGTGTGCTGGATAGTAGTATTTAACATATATATAGCAGGCCGCGCGTGCTGGGGTGTGCCGCCTTACAAAACATGCCCCCCTATGCCTTGCGCTGCGCAGAACAATGCAGTGTGGCTTTGTTGCAACAGTGTGTGACATATTTGCCACACCTAGTTTTGTGTGATAGGCTCGCGGCGATTGCATTGCAGCGCGAGTGGTCTTGTGCTTTGTGCGTGTTGTGAAATGTAAATCAAACCCTTCCCAAAACAAAACCTAAACAATATCAGCACTTCTATACTTATATTATATAAACAAAACTTTTTCCAATGTGTAAACTTTTTTTGCATTGCGGTGTTGACATGGCGCAGATAGTGCGCTATCTAACAATCAAGACAACAAATATTGGAGGGTTAAACAATGTCTAAAGTTTCTAACATGACCAGCAGTAACGGCAACAAAGTTGCCAATCAATTCATCGTCTTTGAGTCGGACGCAACATATTTCCAATCATACCAGACAGTGATTGCTAAAACCTGTTTTGAAGATGGCGAACGCAAGATTTTTCTTGATGCCGATAGCTGGGATTATTCAGTCACGACCAGCAAATACCGCAATCAGTTTCTTGGCATTGATACAAAGGAAACAAAGCGCCGCATCAAAACCGGTGAAATCCAGCTAATCAATCTTAATTAGGAGGGCAACACAATGTTAAAGACTCACAACATCAATGCCGATAGATACCTATCAATCAATGCCTGGCTTGCGGCACGTTATGCCAGGACAGACAAAAACGGGCGGCGTTGGCTCGACCAGTACATAGGCGGCAGGCCAAGCAAATATAAGCGGCTGGAAAAGGCGTTTTTTGATAGGTATGTAATGCACCCGCAAAACTGGAGGGTTTCATAATGGCTAACAAACTGACAATCGGCCTTGGCCTTTTAATGGTCTTATTTGCAGCAAGTATGCAAGACCCACCGCACAACCAAATGTCAGACGCAGCATTTGCCTTGCAGATAGGGCTATTGATAGCTGGCATGGGGCTGGCTGTTTATGGCGCAAGGAAAAGCAAATAGGGGCAAGTTATGACAGAGTTTAAACAACTACGCATCGAAATGGCTTTAGATGATTGGGATGACAAGTGGGGAACCGCGCTTAACTGGCATTTTCGCATTTGTGACGTTTTGCAATTCAGAGATGCCGACATTCCAACAGAATGGGGCTTTCAAGCTGGCTTAGGCTTCCCTGATGACGATGACATATTCAGCGACATTCTAAACAGCTTTGATGACCTAACACTAACCCGCATGGGCAACGTGTTATCGCGCTATGTGCGGTTATGTAACCGTGCTGGCCTGTCGTACTAAAAAGGCAACAACCAATACCATTGACGGGCTAAAGCCTGTCAGTGGCCTTTAAATCGCTATTAAACCAAAGGAGGGTTAAACAATGAAAAACTTAGATGGGCTTAGTGCCTTTGCATTTACCAGTAGCTTTATAAGCAGCGTACTTGGCGAGATAGTATCAACAAACGAGAAACCATTTACCGCGTATTGGACTGGCAAAGTGCTAGATATAATGACTGATAACGATAGCGACTACACCTATGTTTGCAGCTTAACACTGCCAGACAAAGGCAAGCCGACAATGTGGGTTTGTGATGGCATGATTGACGCTAAAGCCATGTATGCCTTGATAGGCTATGCAACATATCACGACATTGAACTGGAGAGATAGACATGCGGCTAGTATTTCATCGAATCAAATTCACAACCAACATAGCAGACCAGACAACCTATCAAGACCACTGGCAGCTATGTGACACACAAGACGAGGCAAGGCAGCAAATCCTTACCTTGCAGAACATACACGGCGATGCGCTGGATTCCTGGGGCATTGCTGCAATCACAGACGCATCAGAG
>Ga0209337_1001539_pt1 | contig 17457 bp, 23 predicted proteins | sample LinPmetageLP53_FD_184044 | JGI IMG/M metagenome (GOLD analysis project Ga0209337, IMG submission 184044) | Marine viral communities from the Pacific Ocean - LP-53 (SPAdes) (version 2) | ecosystem: Environmental > Aquatic > Marine > Oceanic | place: Pacific Ocean | collected 2010-02-08 | reverse complement strand
GTCTTCTGAAACTTGTCCACCTTGTTCTAGATTATCCATTAAGTTTTGCATAACTTCAGATCCTCTATCTATATCTCCACCGCCTGCATTTCTTACAGCGTCTGCAGTGAATACAAATTCGTTTTTAGATAATCTTGCAGGTACATCGTCAGCTCTTTCTTCGCCGCCCATTGCTACAAAACCACCTTCATCTCTATAATCTTTTTCATTGCCACCCATGTCAATCATTTCTGCTTGTTCAGTATCCATGATCCCACCTTCAGCAGCATTAACTCTTTCTCCACCACTTGGATAACCAAATTGATTAGTTCCTGCAGGTGTTCCGTATCCTGGTACACTTGTCATACCTGCTAGGCCACCATTAGCTGCCATCATAGTAGGTTGTTCCATACCTTGAGACTGTTCTTGTTGTTGCATTACTGCTTGAACAAATTGTTGGAAAGATAAATCTCCACCTTTGTTTTTATATTTTATAAATTCTGCCATTAACATTTGTTCGGCTTGTGCTTCTCCTGCACCACCACCCATGTTTAAAAATGCTGTAGGTTGTCTTCTAGACATACCTGCACCTGATCTTACATAATCTTCTTCGTCTTCATCTAATGAACCACCCATTGCATAACCGGCTCTACCACCGTATGCTTTAGATTCAACGCCTTGGTTTAGCATATCTATAACACCAGTCACATCAGATGCGTTAGCACCTGTAAGAGAAATTATTGTTTCAATATCTACTCCTTTTTTATTTGCGTCAATAATCATATCAATTGTTTCTTTTGGTAAAGTTTGACCCCACATATCAGCTACCACAGCTTCGTTCATTCCTTTTTGATCTCCGCCTAAATAAGCTTCAGTTTCTCCACTAAATATTTGTTCGAATCCAGATTTTAAATTTTTAGGAAAATTTTTAATAGTTGAAAGAATACCATCTTCACCCGCATAACCAGGTCTTGAACCATCCCCGCTTGGAGTAACTAGTTGACCATTAGCATAACCAGCTCTGCCACCGTCAGCTGCATAAAAATTTTGATTAACATATTTTTTTTGTGGCATAAAATCTAAACCAACACCTTTAGTGCCTGTTTGACTATAATAATCTCTTGCTCTTTGTGTTTGATAAGCTGGATCCATTTGTACTTCTTCTTCTTCAACTTCTTCCTTACCGCCTAGGAAAGGCATTGCTAAAGCTGTAGCACCTAAGCCACCAGCTAATATTCTACCCATACTAAAATCGTTATCGGCTTCACCATCTTTTCTAAACATGTTACCAAAACTACCCATAACACCTTTTTTACTTTTAAGACCACTTAGTGCACCTGTTCCAAAATTTTTTAAGTTAGCAAGACTAAATCTACCTAGACCTGTACCAACACCACCAGACATAAATGATCCACCTAATGCACCAAGACCACCGATTAAAGCCATCTTACCTATAGGACTCTTAGCAATTTTCTTAACACCACGAACAGCTTTCTTAATAAAACCACCTAAACCATAGGCTTGTCTAGGGTCATGAACCATCATACCCCGATTGTACATCTGTCTTGGTTGTTGCATTCTTGAAATTGCCATAAATTTATCCTTAGTCTATCCGTTTTACTTTGTTTTTCCTATTAAATCAAGAGAAGGCATGATAACCTTTACATCCTGTGCTATCTCTTCTGCCTTATAACCCTTAGCTTCCCAATCTTTTCTTTCCTTAAAAACCTCACCAGTCTTAAGGTGTCTGTAAGTTTCTTCTACACTGACAGCATCTAGAACAGGTACGTCTTGTCCATCTATTTTCATTAATCTACCTTACTTTTTTTTATGTTTAAATAACTTATAGCTATGTCAAATGAATCTGTGTTACTTGCCTGTACTGTAAAAGCAGACCCACCTTCTATTATCAATGGTTGTGTTAATAATTCTTTTGTAACATTAGCAGCAAGTGCTACTGATTTAATAGCTGTAATACTGTTATTAGTTACGGTCACTGTAGGTGTACCGGCAGATGTAACAAGCAAAGATTTAATAATTATAGTTTCATTGACTAAAGGATTACCTGCGCCAAATGGAACTAAAGCATTTCCTGTTGTATCATTATCTATACCTTTAAATTTATATTGGTTTACTACTGCCATTATTCTAAAAAGAAACTTTTAGCTTCTATCTCCTGTTTTACTTCTTCTTGAAAAGAAGAGTTTAATTTTGTTAAAATACTATCAAGGTCTCTAACCAATGATTGTATATTTTTTTGTTCATATTCTTTAGCTGCTCTAGTTAATGATTGTACAATTTTTGCCATTATAAAATACTAGCTAAGCCTCCTCTACCGTAACCTTGTCTTCCTGTACCATCTTGTTCAAAACCACCAGGATCAAATCCACCACTTTCAGTAGCGCCACCATAATTATTACCACCATCACCAGATGCTTTTGTCCCTGTATTTTTAGGTGCAGTATCTTTTTTATTATCTCTTTTACTCTCAAAAAAATCTTTTAAAGTTCTATAAGATGCAAACGAACCAGGTTCAGCTCTTTCAAATCTGTTTGTCCCATAAGTGGGACTTGATCGATCATTATCATAGAAATCATTCTGTTGACCTGGATTTGCATAATTGACTCCGTCTATAGTATATACCCCACCTTTAATATTTCCTCTTGGATCAAATTGTTCATAGCTTTTACCACCAACATTTCCAAGAAATGAAGCTGCTGCTGCAAATGGTCCACCCATAGCTGTTGCTGCCGCCCTAGCCCAACCGGGAAGATTTGAACCCACTTGTTTTGCTCTACTAATCATTTTAGATAAAAAAGTTTGTTTATCTTCTTCTTCTTCAAATGCTTTTTCACTGTAGGGATCATCACCTTGAGCCATTTTTGAACCTCGGTTTAATGCTGGATCACCTTGTACATTTACATCAAAAATATTGTTTTGACTGTCGATAGTAGAAAACCTATTGTTGTTATATGTGTACGGGTCACCTGGAGCAATACCTTCGGCCGCCATTTCTGCAATCATATCTTTTTCATCTTGAATATTTGTATTAAATCTTTCACCTTGAAAAGTGTTACCTTGATTTAAATAATTATTATTAAGGTTTTCCATTTGTATAGAATTATCAGGAAAAGAATTAGTATATTCAAAACCACCTTCGTTACTTTGAAAACCACCTGGATAAGTCCCACCTGCTTTTGTTAACATCTGTTGTGCTTGTTTAGAATCAGGACCATATTTTCTAACCGTATCTACATAATTAAATGTAGGAGGGTCGGGAAGAAAAGAGTTGTCGTACCTAATTTCTTCGCCACCACCACTATTTGTAAAAGCATTTGTGTTTGTTATACCCCCAGTTGCAGGCGGTGGCACTGGTGCTATAGGTAAATTATATGGGTTCTGTAAATATTTTTGTTTAGGTATGTATAGTAAACCTGCGTCTCGTATCTCTTGGTCAGTAGCCATTATCTCATTCCTCCTGGTGCAATGTCTAATCTAAATGTACCTAGTTTCCAATCTTCTCCACTAGTTGTGTTAGCTATTTTTAATGCAATTGACCTAGCTCTAACCCTTGTACTTTTAAAAGTAGTATCACTTGTTATTGAAAAATCTTTAGTAACCGGTGTGCTGTTTGGATACATTCTAGTTGTAAAACTAACTTTAGTGTTACCTGTTTGGTTTATAAAATCTGGTATAAATCTACTTATTCTCATAACGTATTCTCCATCCCCCCTAAGATCAGGTGTTCCTACAGCTTGACCTGTGTTACTTCTTTTTTGGGTAATATCAAAATCACCTGAAGTTATGGTTCCTATTACTGCCGTAACCGCTCCTCCAGCATTTACTTGATCTGTCCCTGTTTCCTGGCTATAGTATATAGTACAACCATCAGTATTACCAACAACATCATACGAAGCATTACTATTAGGGTCATAGAAAGTTGCATGTGGTGTTTCAAAAACAGCTGAATCTTGCCATGCCGCTCTAGCTAAAGTACCTGTTGTCCATATAGGTTGTTTTGCTGATGAGTCTAGATAATTATATGTAACGACTCTATCTACAACATCAGAACCGTTTATACAATAAAACCAATTTAATTCTCCAAACAAGTTATTTAAACCACAATTAATTAAATCTCTGGAAGTTGAATTTATGTCATCAAATACATAGTCTTCAACAAGACAAGGCATTGTTTGTAATTGTCCATCATAAGTAAAAAAACCATTTTCAGACATCCAGTATGCAGAACCATCGACTTCTCTACATGCATTTTTTCCAAACAATCCGCAGTTAGTTCCTACTTGTTGAAATGCAAAAGTAAAAGGTTGACCAACAAACTGCATTAAAAATAATGCTGTATCGGTCCAGACATAAATTGCATCCCTACCTTTAATAGCACCCATAATTTTAGAACCATCTGCAATTCTTTGAGTACCCGCTGTGTTTTCTGCTCTAACAATATAGGAATCAGTTTGATCTATATTTTCTTGGTCAGAGAATCTTATAAACATATCATCTTGAGTTGTAGGATCCCCGACAACAGTTTCAGTTCCAAAAAATACTAAGTGTCTGTCAGGTGTAGAAACCAAAACATGTCTAGATGCAGTTGGTGCATTTGGAATAATTGTTGCTCTTGTTGCTGTAGCATTAGTTGGAGCAGAGTCCCATTGAAAACATGCACCATTATAAATAAGTGCAATTAATTTTGTGCCGAAGTTATCAAGAACCCATAAACCAGGGTCAAGAGTTACATCATCCGTAGAAGATTGACCCCATGCAACGAAAGCTGAAATATTGCTTACAGTTGCTCCTGCACTATGTGTAGCTTTTGTAGTCCCATTAACACCTCTGGCTCCTCCACTTAAAGTCCCTGTTCCCGTATTATTGTTTGTGTAACTAATGTCTTCAGTACCAATTCTAATTTCTCCGGATGCAGGAAACGCTGTTGAGTTTGCAACAACAATATTTGTTGTAGTAGTATCTGTTAAAGCTGTAGACAATGTAGTAGTTGCAATACCTGAAGCTGTTCCTCCAAAGCTTGCTGTACCCCAACCAAACCCACCTAATTGTTGTGATGGACCAATGTTATAAAAAGGATTTCCAGTAGCATCTCCACTAAGGGACAAAGGAGTCCCGGTCTCATTAGCGGCCATAGTAATTGTAATTGTTGTAGACGTAGGGACAGAAGTAGCCATGAACTTTACGTCTTCGAAAGTTGCATTAGTAAAAGTAGAACCGGATAGACCGGTCACACCAGTAAATAATATTATATCATCTACTACCATTCCGTGGGGACTTGGAAAAGTAACTGTAACTGTAGGTGAACTTGAAGTACTTGTAAATTCAACACCTGTAATAGATACTCTTATTGGAGTAATGTCGTAAAATGTTCCACCTGAATAAACGTATAGAAGTCTATTGGTTCCAATAGCTGCATATTTAACACCAGCATTATTATCAAAATGATGGAGAGCTCTTCCTGCACCTGTTAATTTATTACTTCCTAGTTGGCTCCAACCACCTATTTTTTCTGGAGTACCGTACCTAAAACGTACATTGTCCCCATCAAACCATTGACCTTCAGCGCCGGTCTCTGTAACTTGTTTATTGAATCCTGGAGCAAAACCTAATTTTTGTAGCATAATATACCACTATATATTGAGATTTATAAAATTTCCAGTATTATTGTTGGTCCCAAGGTTTCTGTTCAAAACAATTAAAAGCCATTGTAATTCTAGTGTTGTTTAAATTAGAGGCTTTAACTTCATGTAGTAAAATACCTGGAAATAAAACAACTTTACCATACTCTTCTTTTATAGTGATGTTAAAATCTTTAAAATATGTACCAGGTCCTCCTTCAGTCAAATATAAAATACCACAAAATGCCGTTGTGTCTTGGTGATGGTGTAGTAGTGTGTGATCATCTTTATCGTAAATGTTTCCCCAACAATCTCTAATTTCTGAAACTTTAGGGTATATGTTATCTACATAAGGTCCTATTTTTTTTGCAAACTCTAGTATTTCAGGCTCTTGAACAAGACTTTTAAAACCTGTAAATTTTGCTTTTACATTTGTTTTATAATTAAAGCTAGAATCGTGTGATTTATTTATAATTTTATTTTTTATTTTTTCTAGTAAAACATTGTCGTCTATAAAGAACGTACTAATATAAGCGTCTCTTAATATTTGTTGTTTAATTGTATGTTGGTGAGTCATTATAATTTTGTGTCAATTATCTTATGTGCACCATTTTTTATATCTTTAACTAAAGTTTTAATTTTACCATCGTAATTAAAATCATTGATTTCAATATCTACTTTAATGTCTTTAGGAGATTGAAATATTTTATCTGTATCTTTGTGTCCACTTTCTTTTATAGTATTCATCCAAATAAAATAATTAAATCTTTTCCTTAAAGATTCATAAGGACATATAAAATCTACAATTGCTCCCTTCCTGTTCATTTCACAAAGTTTAAACATTCTATCTGCTTGATTCATCCTGCCGTTTAACGAGAAGTTATAATCGTTAAACATGTCTCTAATTTTATCTGCATTAAAGTAAGCGTAATTAATATTATTTTCTTTTAAAGTTTGCCATAATTTTTCAGCAAAAGTTGTTTTGCCTGAACCAGACAAACCAAAAATTAATATTCTAGTATAGTATTCTGTTAGCATTTTGATAAATTAAAATTTATAACACATCTCTTTAAACACTTTGTTGGATGCCCTGATGCATGTTTTAAACTACCATCAAAAACCAACAGACTTCCTTTTTTTGGCATAATTTTATTAATGATATTATTATCATTATCAAATAAAAATGTAAAGCCATCGCTGTCATTAACATAATAGATACCAGCTAAGTGCGGTTCATCCATATCTCGGTGAGGACAATTAAAGGTTTCTGTTGTAGCATTTTTATTCTGACTTTGAAGATTTACCTTAGCTCTTAATATTTTATTTGGTAGGTTTAATCTATTTATTATTTCGTTGGGTATGTAAGAGTATTTTGAATACTCACTATAAAAAACATGGCATACTTGGTAGTAATCTAAAAGATTATTAAAATTTTTATGTTCTTTACTAAGGTCTGATTTAGACACAGTGTTTTCATGAGCATAAAAAAAAGGAAAATTTATATTAAAAATAGTGTCATGTATTTTATCTACTTCAACGAGTGTTAAAAAATTATTATAAAGATAGTTCATTTAGATCTCTTTCTTTACCTAATAAACCTTTCACAAAAACATTAAAAGCAAGGCTAATTCTTAAGTTGTTACCTTTTTTTTTCTTTACAGAATGTTCTAATCTAGAAGGAAATAAAAATAAATCTCCAGTCTCTACAGTAAATTTCCAAGACCCTGAATTATATAGATTAAAATTTCTAGGTCTTAGTTCAATTTGATCTTTATGTGATTTATAAAAATTAATGGAATCATGTTTTTTATCTGCACTAATATATAGGACTCCTGATAAGATGGAATTGGTGTGAGAATGGTGGTGATGAAATTGGTCTTCTGTTGTAAAATTAAGCCACGACTGTGTTATGTATGGTTTTATTATATTAGAAGTAGATATAATTTCTTTAAAATAATTGTTTACATGAAACATAAGAGAACGTTTAATAATTTTAAATTGTTCATTTTTTAAAATATAGCTATCTCTAGATGTAAAATTACCTTCGTTCCTATCTGAAACCTGTTGTTTATTTTTTACATAGTCTAAATTTTTTTCTAATATAATATCTTTTATGCTTGTTCTATAAATAGGAACAGGGAATATTGAATGTATCTTAGTCATGTTTTATTAAAAAACTATATACCCACATTTTTCTTTCACCTTTCATTAGTGGTTTACTTCCATGATAAACTTTAGAAACATAATAACACAACATGTCTCCCTTTGTAAACTCTATAATATCTTCTTCTGTTGGAGTTTTTTGAATATAAGCTTCCCCTCCTTCTACAGTTGATAAAAATAAATTACAATGTAGTACATCATAATTGTCTTTATGCACCGAGTCTTTGTGTAGGTAACAGTGATCTCCTGGGTAAGCTAAACTAGCTGCCATGTAATTAAAGTTTTTAATATTTAACTTCTTTTCTATTCTATTTTTTATTGTGTAAGCTACTTGAGGATAGTGCATAGTATCAACAAATCTAGACGTGACTCTATTACCTCCCATACCCGCATCTTTAAATTCTTTTTTGTTGTCGTCTATCCAATGACACAGCTCATCTGTTTCTTTTACAAAGTTTTTATATAGTGTGTATTTTTTCATTAGTTAAAAGTAAATACCGCCGCTCTTCTTAAACCTTCTTTAGGATATTCAAACTGATGTGGAACATTGTCTCCAAAACAAACAATTTTAAAATTTTTAGGGACAATTGTTTTAATTATAGTTTCTTTATCATTTTCATACACATTTAAATTACCATGGACTTCTTCACCTATGTACAACATAAAAACAGTATGGGGTAAATTAGAAGTATGATCTACATGGACTATTGTTTTATCCCATCCAACTTTTGTAGTCATGTTAATAGTACCTCTCAGTATTTTATCAAAAGGTATATTATATTTTTTAGTAAATCTTATTAGTATTTGTAAAAAAAATTCTGTGTAAGGAGATACATTTCTATCTTTTGTTTTATCTACTTTAGGATCATCGATTCTAAGAACCAGGCTATGGCAAAGGACGGGGGCATCCCTTCTATATATACCTATTCTTTTAGTGTAGAAAAAAGGTATATTTTCAAATTCGTTGTTTAAAAATTCTTTTTCTTTATCTGTTAAAAAATTTTCGTCTTCAATTAAATATTTCATTTGTTTTATATGCTAAGGTTATTCGATATCCAGTATCGGGAGGATGTCCTTTATGTGGTGTTCCAGCGTCAAATAAAATTAATCTGTTTTCTTTAAAAGGTATTTTTTCGTTATTAAGTTGAAAATCTCCTTGCCCTGCGATCATAAACAAACAAGTTACTTTACCATCATCTGTGTGAATATCAGTGTCCATGTTAGAAAATTGTAGGTTTGTATAAAAACGAAGTAACTCTAGTTTTCTTTGTGAAACTATTTTAATTTTAAAAAAAATAAAATCTATCAAACAGTCATGTGGTGGAAGACCCATTAAAAAAAAATTACTATCAACCTTGTCACTCTTTTGAAATTTAAAATGTGTATCGTTTCTAAAATATTTATGACAATAATCTAATAAATCTGGTTCTAAAAAATTATCGTAGATCTCACAACTTTTCATAATTTGCCCATCCGGTAACTATGTATTTGTGTTCTTTGAAAGCAGGTTTTCCATAATGACTATGGGTCCATGATGCAGGCCATATTGCAATTGTTCCTTGTTCTGGATGTATGTTTACATCTTGTTGTGGAAAGTAAGTTTCACCACCTTCTTTAATTGTATTACAATATATAGACCACACAATCATTCTCCTAGATTCATACTCTCTTCCACCGTGCTCACAATGTTCTGCTGCATAACTTTGTCTGGGTTTATATTTTTGATAATTACAATTAGGTATAATATTCCATCTACAAAGATGTTCGTTATCTAAAAATTTATGCTGGTCTTTATATTCTAGCATACATTTAAAAAGATCTTCCGACCACTCAGATTTGTAAACATCTGCATGTGTGCCCCTATAGAAATTTTTAGTTCCTTCTGAGTTACCGGGTTTTAACACTGCTGTATCTAACACGTCAATAATACCCTGACATTTTTTTTTACTTAATGCATTTTTTTTTACAAAAATAAAATTACTCATTTACTTTCCCCTAAACCAATGTGGTAAACCTAGGTGAGGCCTGTGGTCAAATTTTACATTTGTAGTATTTACGTTATTGTAGTGTAAAAATGTTTGTATACAATTTTCACCTTCAAATTTTTTTCTCCAATGTGGAAGTATTGATCCTTTATAAATTAATAAATCACCAACGCCTAGTTTAACTTCTATTTGTTTGTTTTCTATTTCTAAATAGATTGGCCAAATTTTATCGCAACCTATATTTAAAGTTACAGATATTTCACAAGAATCTCTGTCTACATGTTTTTCTAGAATCGTTTCTTTTTTATATACTCTAGTGTAAGAATATTGTTCGATTAATTTTAAACTTGTTTTTTTCTCTACTAAAGATTTTAATTTTACTAAAAGCATATCACCTGCAATATGTCCAAATATAGAGTATGATCCAGGAGCTTGCGGATCGTTTAAAGTTCCTTCATTTAAATTATATCTATTTACAAAATTATACTTTCTCATAGTTTTGTATACTTCTGCTTTGTTAGAATAATACTCTGTTAGAAAACCTAACAATTCTTTAGACAAAGTATTTCTTACAACACAATAGTGCTTATCTTTAAAAACAATCCCATCCTTCATATCTTTTTATAATATCCTTTGGTAAATATTCTTCTACGTTATAGTTTTCTTTTTTTATAGTTGATCTGATTTTATGTAATTCTGCTTCAAGTGGAGTATCATTATATTCAATACCATTATATCTAAACTGTTGAATATTTTCAAAGCTATGTTTAAAATCTGGTATATCAAAAAAACTATAAATTTCTTTCATTTTATCTTCTGTATTATTTACCAAATCATCATATTTTATCAACAAATAATTTTGATTAGTTTTAATTATATTGCTTGTAGATTGCCAATCCCAATATATTTTACCATGATCAGGGTGCATTAAATTAAATATTAAATGTTCTACATTTTCTTGTTTTTGAATTTTAACATAAGAAGCCAGTACTTCTACTAAAGGTCTTACTAATAAAAGAAACTTTGGTTTATAATTTATTTTACTTAACATATCTAAATTATAAGGAGTTCCCCAACCGCTTCTTTCAAAAATAAACTCTGAGTTTATATGCTCATAGTAGTTTTCAAAAAGTTTTTTTGTTACGTTATTTAAACCTGTTGCCTCAGGTAAATTTTTAATCCAAATAGATTTATGCATTTCAAATAAATTATACATTATCTGTACAACACAGCTGTTTGGACTGACTGTTATATTTTTGTTTTGATTTAAAATAGAGGATAAAAGAGTATTACCTGATCTAGAATAACCAGAAATAAAATTAATTTTTTTCACCTAAAAGGATCTCCAACACACCAGATCACTAATGAATACCTTGTTCCTTTTGTTACCGGTTTGACCCTGTGGTAAGTATGGCTAGGAAAAACAACCATTGATCCTTTACCACTTAGTTCTTTAAGATTATGTTGAATTGAACCTTGTTCAACACTAGAAAAATCAAATTCAAAATCACCGCCTTCGTATTCATCTGGATGAGATAACAACAAAGACATGGATAGTTTTCTTACTTTTTTATATAAAAATTTTTCTTTTGGGTCATCAAAAGGCTTGTCTTTTGAATCCACATGCCAGTTATAATACTGTCCTTTTTGATATTTTGTAAATTGTGCTGGCTCCATTTTGTCCCAATCGTAATTCCAATTGGCATCTTTATTAGCTTGATCAAATACACTTTGAATATCTTTATAAATCCAATTTTCATCTAACCAATTTACTTTAGAATCTCTATATTTTTTTAACTGTTCTAAACCATCTTCTTCATGTTGTTCTAAAGTTTTGTTTGCAGTTAAAGCGGTTCCAAGTTGATTGCTTAAACCATATTTTTTTATTTCATCACAAATATGTTCTGGAATAACTTTATCAAAAACCCAAAATTTATGTTCGTGTATCATTTTTCTTTCTTCAATAATTTTAGCAACGTTTTAAGTTGTTCTTATGTAGGCCAGTTATCGTCTTCAACAGCAGTTAACACAGCTTGCATAGACCATACTCCACTTGTAACTTGTGGTCCTACACCGGCTTCTATAACATGTACTCCACCATCGCCACCTGTTGATCCTGGGTTTGAAGCATTATAACATGATCCTCCGCCGCCACCAGTTCCATCCGTTCCTGTTGGGGGTGTAAAATATTGATTAGGTGCTCCACCACCTTTTGCTAAATTAGCTCCACCACCGCCGCCGCCTCCAACAAAACCAGTGCTTGCTGGTGCAATAATAGGTGCTTGAGGTATAGATTTAGTTGGGAACGCTTGTAATCCTTCTCCTGCAGTACTTTGTGAACCGGCTTGTCCAGCTCCCCCAGCTCCTCCGCCAATTCTATTGTCTTGTGTTTGAGGTGAGTTTCCTGTTCCGCCTGCATTACCTGCATTTATATTTGATCCAGGATTTGATACACCCGGTTGATTAGCTGATCCTCCAGGGCAGTTTTGTCCAGGGTTATTATTTCCCCTTCCACCGCCGCCGCCGCTTGCTCCAGCTCCTCCATTATTAGTTGATGATGGTGATACATAGTTAGGTAATGATCTTCCTGATCTACCTCCACCTTGTGCAGTATATGTTGTACCGCCAATAGGTGCAGAAGTATTACTTCCGGCACCTGTAGTCCCACCTTGTCCGGCTGCTCCGCCACCGCCGCCAATAGTTACTGGAAAACTTGATCCAAGTGGAGCACTATTAATAACAACAAGTCCTCCGGCTCCTCCACCTCCGGCTTGGTGACCAGCGCCACCTCCGCCACCAACAAGAATTACTTTTCCTGTTTGACCAGCATTAGCAGGGTTTGCCCCACTGTAAGTTCCCGGTGATGTAAATGATGTTACTAGATCGTTTACAACAGGTGTATTATCTGGACCAATAACTCCACCGTCATTGTTTAAATTTTCTTGTCCTGTTAATTGAAATCCTGGTGTAATAAATCCTGACATAATTATTCCTTAATACTCCATGTTAAAGTGTTGGAGTCCCAAACTTTAGTTATTAATACATCATCTACAACTCTTTGTCCAATCCACTTTAATAAATTTTCATTCCAATCGATAAGTAAATTTTCTGGATAAAAAGCATCTCTAGGTAAAGTATTACCTAAGTCATCTGTTGTTGGATAAGCCACTGGTGACGACCACTGAAATTTGTCGTTTAATATATAAGATTCATAAAGTTGACCATTAATAAAAGCATCGTTTACTGGGTCATACGTACCCTCTACACATGCATAATTCCATCTAGTGACTGCATCAAAAGCATTTTTGTATGTTTGTTTCCAAGCTACTCCCGGATAAACTCCATCGACTAATAAAATATCTGGATCATTAGAAATATTATTTGAACACCATGTTTCACCTGCTGGATCATTTGGTGAAGATACAATATCTTCGGGAGCTGTTATAACTCTGATAACAACATTGTTTGAATCTAATTCTGCAAAATATAAAGCCATAATATATTACTCTTACAACAAATCTTACAAGTTGTAAATATTAAGCGTCGTTTAATATTTCAAAGTTTACAGTAATAACTGCGTCGCCAGCGGCACTTGCGCCAGCTTCTAAGTTATCACCTTCTTCAAGATATAAAGCTGTGTTTTTATCTATTACAACTAGTGTAGCATCTGCTGGTACGGATACCGTGCTTGCAATTGCAAGAGGTGATCCACCGGATTTAGTTATAAAAACTGAAACATCTACCGCTGATGATCCATCAATATTTGCTACTATAATACTATTAACTTTTACAAGTGTATCTGAAGCAGCTGCTAAAATTTCTGTAGTTAGAGTAGTAGTCAATGCTGCTTGTACCGACTCACCTGTTATTGATGTTACATTTACTAAATTTGGATTTGCCATAATTTATTTTCTCCTGTTAATCTTTTATCCGAAAACTAATGCCATTGCAATAGCTTTTCCTACTGTTGATGCTGTATTACCGTTAATTTGAACTTGTCCTGTTCCTTTTGGAATTAGGTTAAGACTTACATTAGTTTCTCCAGAAGCCGTAATACTAGGCGCATTTCCTGAAGCTGCATTAGCTATTGTAAGCTCGTTAACTGCTGAACCTGTGGCTGTTAATAAAAATAATTCATTGCCGTTAGTATCTAAAATAGAAGTACCAATTTTAGGAGCAGTTAAAGTTTTGTTTGTTAAAGTTTGAGTTCCAGTTTCTGTTACTGTACCTGCTGGAGATAAAGCTGCTTCATAAACACCGGTGTTAGTTGCTACACCATCTACATAAATAACTTTCCAACCTTTGTCAGTAGTTGCCCAAGTGACCGTGGCCCCTGAACCAGAAACTGCTTTAAGTTGTAATGTTTCTGCATTAGTAGTGCTGTTTTTAATAAAATAAAAATTTTCTGTAAGAAGAGGAAGTGTTAAAATTCTTGATCCTGTAAGAGCACCTGTTAATTCTATAACTCTATTTTGTGCAGTACCAGTTAAAGCACCATCTGCTATTGTTAAAGCTGTAGTTCCTGATCCTGCAACAGCTAAAGATAAATAACCACCTGTAAGTTGTTCTACAAGACTTAAATTTGCGTTAGTTTTTGTTCCCCAAGTACCAGCGTTTTCGCCGGTTGCCATTAGCTCTAAGCCAAGATCTGTAAATGTTGATGCCATAATTTTTTTCTCCTAAGCTACGTGTGTTACATCTGTATACGATGTTTCGGCCGTAACGTCAACATCTGAATAATTAGTATTACCGGTAATAACAACGTCTGCATAACCTATAGTTATAATTTCGCCAATGTTAGTTGTTGCTGTTAAACCTAATCCATTTAAGCTAGCAATTGATAATTGAGTAGTAGTTAATGCACCTATAGCTGATGTAGCAGTTAAAGCAGAAAGAGCCGCAATAGTTTCAGGTGTTGAAATCAATGTACCTAGTGCGGATGTAGTCGATAAAGCAGGTAGGTCTACTACAGGATTAGATGTAATAGTAATATTGCCAATAGCTGTTTGAGCAGCAGATGGAGCAGTTATACCCATTACATCTGCAGGAGATAATACTCCTACAGCACTTGTAGCAGACAGAGCCGGTAACCCTATTGAATGATCATCTACAGATAATAATCCTGTACTTGATGTTAAACTTAATGCAGGAAGAACTGCAGTAAAATCTGATTTAGCACTTAGTGATCCAATAGCTGTTTGAGAACTTAGACCTGTTATTTCAAAAGCCATATCATCAGGAGTTAGAGCCCCAACAGAAGATGTTACAGATAATCCTGTTAAACTAAATACAGCTGAGTTGACAGTACCCCAACCATTTTCACCCCAATTTAAAGTACCCCAACCTGGTTCTTGTTTTATAAAATCTGTAGGTATGTTTAAAGATGATGTTGATATTAAACTAGGTAATGTAACAACAGGGTTATTACTATCACCCCAAGGTTCTTCGCCCCATAATGTTCTACCCCAACCTTGATCTGCTCCAGCAGCAGGAACACCAACACTAGTTGTTGCGGAGACCCCTGTTAGTATAACCGTAGTAGCAGATTCACCCCAGTTTTCAAAACCCCAAGCTTCAGCTCCCCATCCTTGTTGTGGACCGGAAGAATCTAATGATCCAACTGTCGATGTTGTTGATAGACCGGTTATAGGGATTAAAACTTCTGTTTGAAGACCGTAACTATTTTGACCCCAGGTGGTTCCGGATTGGTTCCAAGTATTAGCCATAAGGATTTACCCCTATGCTATTTGGACTATTGCGTTGCCTGCTGTTTGAGCTGGAAATTGAACTGTAAAAGTCCCACTAGTTACAGTTTTGTCTGCACCAAAATTAACAGCACACACTGCTCTGTTTGTTGTAAATCCTGTTACTGCAGTTGAATTATAAATTAAACAGCCTCTTGCTGTAAAAGTAGCTGAACTAAAACTAACATCATTAAATTTAACACATGCTGTGTCACTAGATAAAACTGGATCAGCTGAGGGTGTTAATGCTGCTCCGCCTGCAGTGTAACCAGTGTTTGAAGAGCCACCATCTGTTTGACTTTGACTAACTTCAAGTGTGTTAGTTGGAACTGCATTAGCAGATGAAGGTGCTGTGTAAACAGTTGTTGTTTTACTTAATGAAGCTGAGTCACTTGAAAATAAAGCTATCTTAAATGCGTTACCTGTTGGTGCACCACTAGCATCGTTGAAGTTGTGTCCACCTTGTAAGATTTCTACTTTAAAAGAATTACATATTGCTGATGTTATTGTCATAATTTTTTTCTCCTAGTTTAGGGTGAAGGTGATTTGACTTGTATCCTAACTGTTCCGTCAGTGTAATCGTCTCTTCTTCTTCTCCCAATCTGCATTCCTGCAAACTGTTGTATTGATGTTTTATACTTATTCTCGTACAGTGTCAACATCTCCATTGGGCCTTTTAAAAATGCAAATGCTTCTACTAAACAAGCGTACAATAGTCCTTGTGGAAAGTAGTTACTTAAATAAGTGTTAGAATTACCGTCGGCTCCAGACCCTAACCCTACAGGGTACTTATTATAATATATTCTAAATTTGTATTGAGCATCAGGTGTAGGAGCAATATATAGCCCTCCAGATGTAGTAGAAGTTACTCCAGTTGCGCCACCAAACATAGCGTAATATTTTGGAAAACCAGTTACATCTTGTGAAGTTAGATCACCTTCAGTACCAGTTAATCTTCCTATATATTCTGATAAATAAGTCTGGTCTTTTTTTTCTAACCAAGTACCTTCTTCAGTAGTATTGGCAGTATTAAAAACTTCAACACCTCTAACAAATAAAGCACCAGCTGCAACATTAATTGTATTATCGTCTGTCACTAGGTTACCTTCTTGAACAAATCTATCTGAGTCCATAGGAAGCTCAATAGCAATTCTTGTTTCTGCAGCCATTATAAAACCATCTAAGATAGTTGTCGTAAATACAGAATCGTCAACCTCAGTATAATCTTTGATTGCTTGTTTTAAAGTTGTGTATGTATAAATTGAAACTCCTGACATAATTAAGCTCTATCATTAATGGGTCCGATTGTACATAATAAACCGCCCCCTGTTTCTGTGCTTGTAGCATTACTTGCTAATGTAACATTCACACCATCAAATTGAGTTGTAAATTCAGGTTGACCGGTACCTTTAACTTGTGTTGTGTTTAAAGAATCTACTTTATAGGCCCCAAATACTTTTGCTCCTATAGGATGAGTTCCTGCTGTTGTACGTCGTGGTGTATCACCTCTGTAGGGTGCACTTGTTCCTCTAGTACAACCTGTAAAATTGTCTCCAGTTCTTCCAGTATATTCTATTGTTTCATTTTCAAATAAACCTGTAACTGCATTTACTTTTTCAATCATAAGAAAACCAGTAGTTGGAAAATGTGTTCCTGTCTGTACGGTAATTGTTGTATCAGTAAGTGTAGCAGCTGTATCTAAAGTTGTAGATAATTCTAGTGCAGGACCCGAAGCACCTGTAACAATTGGAACTCCCCCTACCGGTGACTTTACATTTCTAAGTCTAACAAAATCATTAACTTGTAAATCACCATTTGGAAAATCTATTTTTAAAGTTGTGTTTGTAGCTGTAGTAGTGATTGGATTGTTTGGTAAAAAATCTTCTGTTGGAAATTCTGTTCTTGCAGGTCTTGCTCTTTGTAAAGCTTGTGGATCTGCATTAGTTG
>Ga0209337_1001538_pt1 | contig 17462 bp, 24 predicted proteins | sample LinPmetageLP53_FD_184044 | JGI IMG/M metagenome (GOLD analysis project Ga0209337, IMG submission 184044) | Marine viral communities from the Pacific Ocean - LP-53 (SPAdes) (version 2) | ecosystem: Environmental > Aquatic > Marine > Oceanic | place: Pacific Ocean | collected 2010-02-08 | reverse complement strand
TAACGTTAGCAATTGTTGTACCTGTAACGTCCAATGTTCCGTTGACTGTTACGTTAGTAAATGTAGATGTACCAGAACTTGCAGTTACGTTACCACTAACATCACCGCTAATGTCACCTGTAATATCACCAGTTATATCTCCTGTGATGTTACCTTGCAAGTTACCAACAAAGCCTGAGCTTGCTGTAATAGTTGTACCTGTTATAGCAGCAGCACTTGACGCACCGATAATAGTCCCGTCAATATTGCCACCGTTAACATCAACGCTTGCCAATGTAGCTTGTCCAGATGTCGATACAGTTGTAAAGCTACCTGCTGCAGCACTAGAAGCACCAATAATTGTACCATCTATGTTACCGCCATTTATATCTGCAGTTGTTACAGTTGTTGTGCCTGTAGCGGTTAGTGCAGTGAATGTACCTGCTGCTGCTGTAGAAGCACCAATTATAGTGCCATCAATGTTTCCACCGTTTACATCTGCTGTAGTTACTGTAGTAGTTCCTGTGGCAGTAAGGTTAGTGAACGTAGCTACACCTGCAGCGGCTGCACCTATCGTTGCACCGTCTATTGCACCACCGTTAATGTCTATGTTAGAGAATGTAGCTGCACCTGTTACTGTAACAGAATCTATGTAGCCTACACCATCAACATAGAGGTCTTTAAACTTTAATGAAGATGAACCAATGTCAATGTCATCGTCAGTTACAGGAACAATAGCACCATCTTGTATACGTACTTGCTCTACTGCAGCCCCACCTACTTCACTAAAGAAACCTACTCTATTGTTAGTAGTATCTATTACAACTTTGTTTAAGGCATCACTGTCAGCTATCAGAGGTACGTAGCCACCTTCAGTAGAACTACCATCGTGCTTGTGTCCAGTAGCTAAAGCAAAAGTATCTCTTAGAGCATTGTACTCTGCGTTTACTGGTGCAGCTTTAATAACCGCATTAGCGATAATATCTGCTGCTGATTGTCTTGAATAACCTGCCATGTTACAACCTGTCTCCTACTCCAAATGTAATCACTAGACCTTGGATACTGTGTGATGCACTTGTGTCATTAGTTACGTATTTTAAAGATGCTGACTTACCTGATCCTGATATATTAGTTCTTTGTACTGGAGATGGATTACCATCAAATATTGCAGTACTATTATATGTTGCTTCGTTAAAGAAAGCTGCAGCACCTGCAGTAGATAAATTAAAGTTAGTTGGGTTTAGTGTATCTACATCTGCATAGTCATAAACAGCCGACATGACGATAGAGTTATCACCTTCAGAGCGTAGATATGTAGCTACAGTGTAAAATACTTTTCGTTGCTCTGGGTCTTGCATATGATAGAAGGGTGTCTGAAATACACTTAGTATAGGATTTCCATCAAAGTTATTACCGACTTCTTGTTGCTGTACTTTACCTGCAGTATTACCGTGTAGAATAATTTCGTTTTGACCTATGTATCCACTAGCTGCACACGTAGCTGTAATACCTACCATTTGACTATACTCAAACTGTAATCCATTAGGAGTTTGTCTAAACCCACCAATAATACCTTGAGAGTCTGATGCTGCGAAGAAGTATCTAAACTGTGTTTTCTGTCTAAGAACTACAGCATTAAGACCTTCAAGGTCTACATCAAATACAATATCTGTAAAGATAGACTGAATGTCTTTTGATACTGTCTCTAGATTAACGTCACCAATCTTTGCTGTACCTGAGATAGGGCGTAGACCATCCTGAGATAAGAATAGTAAGTCACCACCAATTTCTATAACACTGTCTGTAGCTAGGCATCCTAAGTCATCAGTAACAGTTTGTAGTACAAAGTTAGCTAGGGCAGTACCACCTAGTTTTTTAATATTAGTTGAGCCAAATATAAACAGTTCGTTTCTAAAAGACTTAATTGCAACTATAGGAAATCCTACATTTATTACACCTGCCCCATTACTTGCTGCAAAATCTGTTTCTGCTAGTGGGGCACTAAAAAAGAGTTTAGTCGGATGTGCAGGATCACCTGCTAAAAATAAATGGTTTTGAAATATTGCAGAGTACTTTGGGTCAGTTGGAGCACTACTATGTGTGATCTGAGTATAGGTTGTGCCATCGTAGGTAGCTGCAGGGTTGATGCCATCTGTCAGTACAACCTTTGGAGTAGCAAAGTTAAACCTTGAGAATCTAACTTTTGTAACACCTGTCATTGTAGGTGAACCTGCAGTTGTTACAGCATCCCAAGCTGAACTAGAGTTATTCCATTTGTGTAAGTAGTTATTACCTGATGATGGTTTTCTACAAGCTAGTATGCCATCGTTTATACCGTCAGCTACAGCTACACCTAGTACACTTCCTGTGCCTGTAACTGTGCCGTAATTGTTAGCAAAGCCACTTATCTTTCTGTATCCACCAGTAACAGCAGGTTCGTAGTTAAGTAATGATATAGCTGATCCAGGCTGTGTCTCACCCTGAGAAAGCACGTCCCTACTAGTGTTAAGCCCTCCTTGGCAGAAGACTTTGAAGGAAGCTAGATTATCAGCCATTATACACCACTAGTAAATGAACTTGTCCTTGCGTCACCCACAATGGTAGAGCGTACAAATAAAGTATCATCAATTAAAACTCTACGCATTGTCTTGATGCCATCTTCAAAGTTATTCTGGTGCATAGCGGCACTCTGTTCATTGCTACGGAAACGCATCATAAACATCATAGCACCATCTATAACTACATGTTTAAATCTATCTGGTATAATTGCTACATCGTTAAACGCAGTTAAGTCTGTAGGGAATTTCCAATACACATACTCTATTTCGTATGCTGCATCAGGTATAGGGCTAACACCGAAAGCTGTACCTAATGTTTGATATGCAATAGCAGGAGGTCCATCCCCATTAACCTGATCTCCTGTATCATCTGATGAACGTACATTCTGTATGTACTGCTCATACGAGATTACACTTAGAGGCATAGGACTATTGTTTTCTGAGCTTAGTTTCTTAAGATAGAATGTATCCCAGTCTGTGCTAGAGTAATCTGCAGGGAAATCATACTGTCTTGTACCTACAGTAAGAGTCTGTGTAAAAGTTGTTTTGAGGAAAGGCCACTCCTGACCATCCTGTAGAATAAGTCTAATGCTACTATTTACTGCGTCTTTAGCTAAAGCTTGCACGTTTCTTACAGAATCAAAGCCATCACCTGCAGTATCAAGTGTGACCTCGTTCATACGTCTTAGCAATTCATTTACTAGTGTGACATAAGTAGCCATAGAGTTATCCTACTGTTATATAAGCTGAAGGGCAAGCTTGACATAGCTCGCCCAACAGTATATTTAGTATTAAGCAGCGTTGTAAACGGCTGATACCAATGCTTGTGGACGGAGAATTTTCCTTCCATATAGATGCATACCACGTACAATGTCTGCAAATGAGTCTGGATCACGGTAGTTTTCAACTTTGTTGATCTGCTCTGCAGAAGCAACCGCATCTTCCTGACCTGCTAAGATGACACCATAATGATCGTCTTGGGCAGTCGCACCTGATGTACCTGCACCTGTACCTTTAGCAGGTAAGTTTGTAGATACATAAAGTCTGAAGCCGTGTAAGTTGTTTACAGCTAGTCCGTTTTGTAGACCTGCTCCACCGTAGTCAGAATTTAATAGACGTGAATCTTCGTCTTTTAAGATTTCCATGAACACCGGGTCAACTACAAGCCATCTACCTCGTGAGTCTACACTTGCTGTATCCATCTGACGAGCCATACGTGCAATCACAGACAACGGAGATGTCACAGATGTTGACAACGCTGTTGCACCTGGAAGACGTGCAGCTAGAGGAATGGAGTCACCAGTTGTACTTGAAGAAGCTGATGTTGTGATGTGTCCAATGTCAGACGCATCTAAACGGTTAGCCTTTAAAAATTCACCGTTAATCTCATTTGATGTTGGGTGCTGTGCTGTACCTGAAACTGTGGTAGTGATAGCACCTGCAGCAGAGTGACCTGACATATACTGAAGCAAGTCTGCATCCATTGCGTCAGCCATTTTGTATGCTGCTCTGTCTGCAGCTAGGCTAACGAAATCAACTGATGAGAATTGATCTTCGATGTCATCCATTTTAAAAGCAAAGTAGTTAGCTTTGTCAATGGTTAGTGAAAACTCAGAGTCATCTAAGTCTTCTACGCTGATTGCAGTTTTACGCTCCAGAGCGTTGACTGTTACATCAGGCTCTTTCTGGATGCGAACTACATCACCTTGGTTTGCAATGTCTCCGAAATAGGAGTTGTTAGTTATTGCGTTTGCAACAGATGCTTTTCTTAGAGCGATCTGTGCTTGTTTGGAATAGATAATCGGGCTGAAATTGCCGTCAAATCCGCTTTTGCCAGAGGCAACTGCTATAGCCATAGTTAAATCTCCTTATAGATATGGCGTGAAAATTTACACTACATACCCACTATAAAGAGGCTCTTGGTGTTAGGGTGGTCAGTTAACAGACTAATTGGCCTACCAGTCTGTTCTGGGCCTATACTTTGAGGTAAGTCTTTTTGTGGCTAGTGCTTTTTAAAGCATACACACAGTTATGGTGTATATGCCATAGTTTTACTTATGAAATCTATTTTGTCAACTACTTTCTCGACATATCATAAATAAAATTTCCTGAACGTTGAGCGTCCATTATTTCTTCCTGACGCTTTTCGTATTCTTTGATTGACATATTAGCTACCTGAGATTCTCTAATATACTTAGACTCTTCATTATCGCTAGGTAACGTACTACGTTTTGTTGTTACAGAAGAAGCTGCACCTTTATCTTCAGTAGGCTTCTTATCTTTAGTTGTTATACCTTTGTCTGCCTTATATAAATCTATTACACGAGATACAGACTTAGCATCATCTACATTCTCATACAAAGCATCTTGTACCCACTTAGGCTGTTCCTTAGCCCACTCATGGAATGTATCATCGGCACGAATAGTATTGAAGTCAGGATGCATTACAGATAGTTCCGCTTCTGCTTTCTCACGTTTAGCTGTAACTCTTAACTCTTCAACTTCTTTTAGACGCATGTCTATGTCGGAGGAACGCTCCTGTGCTTTCTTGTCAGCTATAGCTTCTACTATACCTGCTACATCAGGATACTTCTTAGTCCAAGCTTCTATCTCTTTCTCTGACTTAGGTAGTACAAGCTCATTCTTAGTGGCAGACTCTAGCTGTGACTCTAGCTTCTCGAACCTGAGTTTCCACTCTTGTTCTTTATCTTTCATGTGCCGCCTGATGTCACCATAGCGTTGCTTGAAAGTCTTCTCTTCAGCACTTAGGTCTGCATCGTCATCTGCTTCTTGTGCTTCTGCTTTAGGTTCTTCTTTTTGTTTGGGATCACCTTCTGCCTGAACTGGTTTAGCTTCAGGCTCTTTGCTATCGGGTTTAGCTTCAGCAGTTTCTTCTTGGGTTTCATCTTCCTGTGTATACCCTGCTTCTTTTAGTATCTCACGTAGCTCTGCTTCATCCTTGTCGATTCTTGCTTGGTTACGTGTGACAGATGCGGAATGCACCTTTACTTGTTCTACTTCAGCCATTTTGTTTTCTCCTTATGTGGGGCCAGTAATTAAACTGGGTAGCCTTATAGTTATATGGAATTACTTTTTACTTTTCTTCTTTTTAGTTTTACTTGCTAGTCCACCTTCTTTTAAGCTTATTTGACCAGAAGGGTTTTGTGTAGCTGTTTCTAAATTTTGAGTTATTTGATTAAGATTGTCTATAGTTTCTGCTTGATTTGCAGCACCAGAAGGTCCACCTGTATCTGAAGCTGCAACAATATTTGCAGTATTTATTGCTGATTGCGAGGTTGGATCAGCTAAATCATCTAATACAGATTGAGCAGTAGATTGATTTTCCGCAGCCTGACTTGATGTAGCTGTAGGTGGGGTAGATGTTCCACCTGTATCAGTAGGCTTAGGTTTAGGTTTTGCTCCATGAAACAGCGTAGCCATAGATGTCAAAATTGACTGTTGAGTAGATCCATACTTATCTTGTAACTGACTTAGTATTTGGTCACCGTCAATTACTTCTTCTGGGATTAACTTTAGGAATGTACTGTCTACAACGGTAGCATTTATTTGATTGTGTAATTTTTCAGATAGTTCAGGATTAATATCTTTTATCATATCTGCTAGTGCACGAGAACGTGCAACACCTGTTGCTCTATTTATACCTGTAAATGCAGCACCTATCATGCTTACACCTGCAATGGTTTTATCACCCTCTGTAACTCCTAACATATCATTTACAGAAGCCTGTACTGCCTCACCATCTGTAAAGTCTAAACCGTCAGCCCAAGCTGTAGGATCTTTTTCTTCTTCTGGTGGATCAGGATCATCATTATTATTATCAATAACAGGAGGTGTTAGAGTATACCCTTCAGCTAATAATTTATTGTACTGCTCTAATGTTTTAGCTTCAACTACAGGCTTACCGTTATTAGGACCATACATAGTCACAGGAGTAAACTCAGGTGTTGGGGCTGCAGCTTGACTTATTTGTTCTAAATTATCTTGTGCCTGTGGTGAGAAACTAAACCCTGCACCAAACTGTGAGAAGTCTAACTGCGCCTGAGTATTAGCAGGTACAGGTGTTACTGGAGGAGGTGGGGCAACTGGAGGTGGGGGAGGAGTTACTAAACTTGAACTGTTATAACCTCTTACTTGACCACCTCCATCATAACCTGCGTTACCCATAGCAACAGGCGCACCTTGTCGGTACATCATCTGTTGTTGTTGGTACGGATCAGGTTGTGTAGACTGTGTTGATTGTTGTGTAGCAAAGCCACCGACAGCCATAGTCATCTTTTCAATCTCAGCCATTTCTTCAGGAGTTAAGTCATCTTGCTGCATTGGCTCTACTGGCTCACCGCCAATACGTCCTTCTGCATCCATACGAGCTAATTCAATCTTAGCTGTTTCTCTCAGGTCTTCAAAGAACTTCATGCCATAAAAACGAAGAACATCAGCAGGTACTACATACTCACCTTCACTTAGTTGTGCAGGAATATCATCTCGTACTTCTTCAGGTAAAGAGCCTGGGGGTACTTCATTACCTGACACTGGATCTACTTCTACAGGTTGTCGTGTAGATATAAACACTGCTTGCATTTGATCATCTTCATTTAGAGCCATTAACTTTATCCCTCAAATATTTTAGTCTTCTAAGTGTAGAAATGGAACCTTGACAACGATGTAAGTCTATTGCTACCTCTGACTGCTCTAGCCTTCTTTGTTGTTCAAGAATTAAAATGTCTAGTTCTTCACAGAATGAATCCCACTCTGCTTTATTATTTACAAAAGCCTTAAGCGACATTACTACTAAACCCTTGTTCACCTGGGGCAGGAGCTACGCCTGTTCCTATGTTGCCACCTCCTGCGCCTGTTTGATCTTGTACATCAGCCCCTGCAGGTGCTTGTTGTGGCGGTGGTGCGCCTTCTTCAGGAGGAGCTTGTTGTTGTTCAGGCGTTGGCATAGGTTGTTGGAAAGCTTTCATTATCTCAGCTTGTATTGCTGCGTCTGCCATAGAGTTTGTAACTTTGTCAGGGTCTAGATCTAGGCTCTTAGCAATCTCTCGTACAATGTAATCCATCTTAGCAAAGGGTGCTAACATTGGGTTTGAGGCTACCTGTAAGAATTGCATTAAGCGTTGGCTGCGTACTTCGTTAGCCATGAGGCTTTCAGTACCGTTAGCTTTTACTTCTAAGTCACCACGTATACCTTCATCAAAGTCAAACTGCATGTTAAATGCAAAGAATGCCCTACCTATAGGAGCAATAAGATAATCATCTACGTTCTTTACAACAGTCCTAATACTACCGTTGGCAGCAGACATAAGCATACTAATACCAGAAGCAGTACGACCCACACCTGTAACGCCTGTTTGACCATGAGCGAAAGATGGGAAACCAGTTGATTCATCTGCTAATACCCTTGCCTTATCAAATAGCTGCATGTTCTCACCTGCAACGTTTGGAAACTTAGTGCCGAAGATAGCTTGTCCAGGTGCACCGCCCTGTCTACGAAAAACTTTCCCAGGATACACGCTCATGTCTTGACCGGGAACCAAGTTAGTTTCGTCTATCTCAATCAGAAGATTACCAGATAATACAGCATTGTCAACAGCCATTCGCATGAAACCGTTCATTAGGGTCTGTGTATCGTCCATGTTTTCCGCTATGCCTACGCCAAAGAAGCTATAAGGGTTATGCTCAAAGGGTACTGCATAGTAAGGAATACGTGCAGGTTTGAATGGATTAAGAACACAACGAATTACTTTTCCGTTGACTATCCATATGTTAGCACTTAATTCATCTAACTCTTTCATTTCAGTAGGAATCTTAATGCCGTTCTCTTCTAGGATGTCTGTATCTACGTATCCCCAGAACTCTAGAACCTGCCAACGCTCTGTATCTGTAGGAGCAGTATCGTCATCCTCCATCTTCATTTCCCAATGCTTACGCACATAGTCTGCACCTGAGTCTATCGCATTCTCAATAGATTCATCAATGAAGTAAGGTCTACCTTTCAATGCTCGTAACTGGTTGCGAGACATCTTGTGTCTTTCAATTACGTACTCTGCATCATCCATAGAGGAAGCAACAGGGTCAGGGTAGAAGTTCCACACACTTACATGATTAGTGGATGGTACAGTCTTAATAAGAGGGTCATACTCACCATCATCATTCCAATTAGGATACTCTTTATCTACAGCGAATGGGCCTTTCATTACACCTGTGCCTAGCAAAGCCATCTCAAAAGCCATGCTTCTCAAGTGCTTAGATGCGCCACTTTCCTGTAACTGATCGTGTATTTTCTTTTCCATCTTTTTAGATGCAATCATTGCAGGATGGAATGTAGCTGTAGCAGGTGTTGTACCGTCACCTTCAATTATTTTTTCAGAAACAGGTGCAACTTTATCTTCTACTGGACCTAGCCTACGCCTAAGCTCAGTCATCGTTTCACCTGGCTTTAGATCAGTGTCTGGCCCTATAAGGTAAGGCTTTGTAGTTTCTTTTGTAAAGGAGTCACGTAGTACTCCTGTAGCTTGTTCAGCATTTGGGTCAATATTAATGTGAACAGCCTCAGCTACCCCATCAGGTAAAACAGATGGATTGATAGTAAGAGGGAACTTATTGTTACCAAATAGTACATCTACAATTTGTCCGTATGCTGCTAGTGTTTTAGTCTTAGTAACCTTAACAAATACTTTTGACTTTTCAGTAGAAGTAAACTGTACATCTGGCCCATACACACCACGATAATTTCTGTAAGCTCTTAGCCACCGTTCTTCATCAGCATTTCGAGCATCATTTGCACGTTTGAAACGATCATTTACAAATGTAACTACATTGCTTACATTTTCAAAGAGAGTGTCTTCTTGCCCCTCTGCTGCTACTACATCATCTGTCTCAAATGCTAGATCATCTATTTCAGCCATTATCGGTCATCCTTATTAAAGCAATCAAATTGTAAGCCATAGTATTCGTTAGTTTCAAGTTTTTCCCAGTTAGAGCTTTTTACAATCTGTTCGCATTGTTCTTTAGTGAATAGTTCTTGCATAACATATTGATTACCTGTGTATAGCCACTCTTTTCCAGTGTTACCCCACATACTTATTACAACTACAAATGTTTTCATTCTTAGTACCCAAAGGTAGAGTCTGACATTTGAAAGCCAGAGCTTTGTGTGGCAGGGTTATAGTCCCATATAGAACTTCTTGGTCTTGTCATTATACCGTAACGTAGTGCGTCATACAAGTGATCTTCAGAGTGAGTGTCCACATCTTCAGGGTTCTTCTTGTCTAGCGGAATCGCAGGGATTTGCGCTATGCTATTCGTGCAGGTGGAAAAGAACACAAGCCTTGGCTCTTCAGTGAACTCATCCACCTGCAACCTACGGTGTATCTCGTTCTTACCTGCAACCCTAGAGCCACGAGAGCGATCAGAAGGACGCCAACGGCAACCCTTCATGTTCATTTGCTCTGCTAGTGATGGGCCAGTATCTCCTCTTTTATGCCAGAGGGATGAATCTAGTACACCGTATCTTATAGTACCATCTTCAGCCTCTGCCTCTAGTATCATATCTGCTAGATCAGTAGCTGTAACTTTAGAACAATAAAGCTCTCTGTAAACAACCAGTTGTTCACTTGGTGATACAGCGAACCAGAGTACTCCAGTGTAGGAGCCGTAACCATAGTCGCAAGCTCTAAACTTAGCCCATCCATTAGGTATGTCGATAGGTTCCACAACGTGTATGTTTCTGTTAAATTCAGGAAACGCTGCCCCTTCGTTAATATCCCAGTTACCTTCTAGTAACTGCTTTCTCTGGTGCTCAGGCAATGATAGTAGCATTGCTTCGTAGTCACCACTGTCTGCTAGGTATGGATTGTCAAACAAACTAGCAGGTATAAACCTACGCCTAAATAAGGGTTCACCTTCACGGCTATGTCCTTTAGGAAATCTTATAGTGTCACCTGTCTCAATGTTCGTTGCCCAGAAAGGTTCACCTGCAGGAGCAGGATCAATAAACATTTTCTTTACCCATTGGTGTCCGTTACCTCCAGGGTTTGTAGTGCCTCTCATGTACAAACCTAGTTGAGAGCTAGATGCTGAACGAAGTCGTGATCTCATGTAATCCCAAGCATAACTGGAAGGCCACTGTGTAAGTTCGTCAAAGCCGATCCAATTAAACGCCTGTCCTTGGTATCGTGTTACGTCCATGTCTTTATCTAAGTAAGACATCCACAGTCTACCACCTCTAGGTGCAATCCACTGTGACTTACGTTCACTCCACTTTATACCAGGTATTGCTTTAGGGTAAAGTTCTTGGCTCTTCTGTATAAGCTCCCTAAGTTCTTCCGTAGTATGTCGGACTAGTAGACCACTAAAGTTAGGGTCATTCAATCCGTGAAGTGGGTCAGCAAGCATCGCAAAACTCTTACCACCACCTGCTGCCCCACCATACAAGACTTCTCTTTCAGATGCGGATAAGAAGCTTGTCTGTGGTCCTGGGTTTGGTTTAAACACTACCTCTTGGGCAATGTCAACATCAAACTCAGGTGCTTTTACTTCGGCTGCTACAACTTGTACTTCAGGCTCTGGCTTCTCTTGACTTGTTTGTGTAGGCTCCGATACATTCTTCTTCGAGCTTTTGGATCTCTTGTAGCGTTTCTTGGAGCCTTTTGGCAAGCTTGCGTTTAATTGTAGCTGCTTTCTTACGTTTTCGCTCAATGTCTACCCTTTTCTTTAGCCCTGCGTCAGATATGTATCTACCTGTTTGTTTTGTTAGCCACAGTGCTACTTCTCTATAAGAGTACTGCATGAGATGTTTCTTTGCAAGTTCTAAGGCTTCTAGCTCTGTGATGACAGGTTGAAGTATCTTATCATTATCTGGATCAACTTCGTAACCAAACGGTATTGTTCTAGTTACTCTAGCTATTATGTGCCAGTCTCTTTCTGCACCCTTGTGTGGTCTAGGTAGTTCCCAATATCCAAGGGATTCACGGTTTACACTTATTCGTTTGTTCCTTCTTTAGATGGTAGTATAAATACGCCACCGCTAGATGACGATACGTCTACTCTATCTACCTTACCAAGTCCTGCTCTGTCAAGCAAGTCTTTAGCTGCAGACATCTTATCTCGTATGCCTAGCTCTGTTGGATCACTTAGTGCACCCACCATAGCCATTGCAGCTTTAGGTGCTGTACGTGCAAAGTAACTACGTGTACGATCACCTATCTCATCTTTCAACGACTCAACAATGGCGGTAGTACTAGACTGTTCACCATAGCCTGATAGCCTCTTAGCTTGTACAACATCACCCCCTGCTTCTTCAAACAAGACTTCAAGGAACTTCTGTTGTTTATCTGTTAGGTTTCTAGCCATTTATGCCACCATATAAATTACAAATCCGAATACACTAAAGCCTACAGTTAAAAGCAAACCTGTTACGCCCCAAGTTACAATAGCTTCTTGCATTTCAGCTTTACGGTATTCTTGTTCTTTCTTTTGTTTACGTATCTTACCTTCAGTAGCTACAAGCTCATCCCAAGCGGATGGCCCCATACTAAAGCTAATCCAGTCTTTTAACTCTTGCCTCATAGAATCTGCTTTTCTTTTAGCAGTAAATATAGCTAAGGCATCTGCTTCAACAGAACCCCCATTCAATGCTTTCCACCAAGGAGGGTTCTTGTTTTTCTGTTCAGCGTAGGCTAGATCACTCATGCAACCTGCCCATTGGGTCAACTGTCCTGACATAGCTTGTAGGTCTTTACCTACCTGAAAGCCTTTCTTCAACGCATTGAATGCTACGGTTGCACCACCGATGATTGTTACTGGGTCCACGAGCCTCCTCCAAAAGTACTCCTAGTATCATTAAAGAACTGATTGTATTTTTCAAAGTGGCTTACCAGTTAGTGTAACCCTCTCTATATCATACCTGTTAATGCCTAAGTCTTGTAGCTCTCTGTCGGTCATATTGTAAAGTTGCAAACGTTCAATCTTACGTCTAGCTGATTCTGTTCTCGCTTGTATTATCCTGTTAAATAATTGTCTTATCATTATGTATTATCCTTATGCTAACCCATTTCTTTTTGGGCATACATAGTTATACATAAATCTTGTTAGGTTAGTAGAGACAATACGGAATAGCCGTTATGACTTTCCTTGTTTGCTTTGCTCACGTTTGACTTTCTTAACCATCTTAGTAGTCCAAGCTTCGTTCTCTGGTGTATCAGGATCGTCTTTGATGTAGTGACCCTTATCGTTACGAGCACGTACCTCTACTTCTTCCATCTCTTCATCTTGTACAACAGGCTCTGCTTGCTTTACTACTTTCTTCTTAGCTACAGGTTTAGCTTCGGCTTGTCTGCACAACTCAGTTACGTTAGGATCTTTGCATTGAACATTACCGTAGGCATCTTCTGCTGCTGATTGGTTTCCCATAGAGTCACGAACACAGCCACTGTCTTCAACAGTGTAGCCGTTAGCTTCTAGTACTTCTCTATATTGTTCATAAAATTTAGCCATTACTTACTCTTCTTCATTGGACGTTCTGCTTGCATAGAGGCTCCGCAGTTAGCCATACCGCCAGCTGCATAACCCATTTTCTTTTTAGAGGACATACCACCGTCCATCATACCCATACCTTTCATGTCTTTCTTCTTACCAGAAGACATACCGCCATACATATAACCCATCTTCTTAGCTACACCAGGAGCTTCCTTCTTCAAAGCTTTCATGCCATCATTCATCTTTTTCATTTCTTCTTTCCCTTTGCTTTTTTCTTTGCTGCTTCACTTAGATCATTAAGATGAAACAATTGTTTACTATTTTTACCGTGTGTTTTACCTGAGTGTGCTTGACCATTAGGCATTTTATGCATACCGCCTTTATGCTCAGTACCGTCCTTAAAATAATGTTTAACACCTTTTGCCATTATGTCCTGTACTTTCTTACTTTAGTTGCGACTTTTTTAGGCTGAGGTACATGCTGCTTACCTGCCTTCGTGCCTTTTCGTTTAGCTCTGGTTGTAGCGGCATACTCACTGCTGCTAAGAGACTTAATAGCCTTATCAGGGAGATAACGCTCCCCAGTCTTAGCACTAGGCTTACCACTCTTGGTACGCCACTTCTGGTCACCCCACTTCTTTAATGACTTCTGTGGTGCTTTCATCTACTTAACAGCAATCACATTCTGGGTGACACTTACGATTGATAATCGCACACCACAATCTTTTTATGTATCTTCTCATGTTGTTTGCTTTGCTCACGTCTTGTATCCTCCACCTTTTGCTTTATATTGCTTGGCAACCATCTGCGCTTTACGTGCTGACCATTGTCCAGGCTTTCCACCTTTACTACCTGCTTTGACTTTTGATACGAGATTCTTACGCATAGTCGGTTTGGTGTAATTATTAGATGCATTTACTACCATGCCTTACAACTCCAATATCTTGCAGTGAACTTATCTGTAGCTGTATCACAATTGTGTCTAGCCCTGAAGCTCTTACGTCTTGCAGGTTGATCTTTCTTGATACTCATATTAGGATCACCAAAACGTACAACCTTTACTTGGTCATCCTTCTTAGCTAGTACAGCACTCTTCTTAGCTGCACCTGGTGTCTTCTTAGGTTTGTTGTACCCTGGGTAAGTTTCACCACGATACTTTAAACTGCCACTGGGTAGTCGCTCTACATCTTTAGTTGTAGCCATACGTTAATTCCTTGGGTCCAACATATCCATGTGGTCACGGTTCATAAACTTCAAACTGTTTTCCAACAAAGCTAGTCTTTGCTGTAAGGCAGTGATAGCTCCTATCGTTTTTGTTAGGCTTTCTGTTTCTTCCCATAGCTCTTCTATCTCAGAGAATGCACCATCTATGTAATCCATGTTGTCTAATACATCACGCTTAAGATTAACGTTATCCTCTACAGCCATCTTACTAGCGAACTGTTTTACAGACTCTTCTAAGCTAGATATAGTGGCAGCTTGCTGTGATACCCACCACACACCACCTGCTAGTTGTGCACCCATCGCTACTACAAGTGCTATAGGTAGTTTCATATTATCCATGTTAGCTAAACTTCTTTTTTATCCATAACACTAATGCATAAACTACAATAGCGTATAGTGTTGCTACTCCTACATCTACTAAATGCTCACGCATATGATAGATAAACTGTATACCTGCCTGTAAGTCACCCTCTGTTACACTAGGTTGCATCTGCGTACTCACGCTTCCTGTCTGGATCTAGTACTTCATACCGGGTTAACATACCTTCAAGATACATGGCACGTTCTACATGGTCTAAGGTATACCACTCACCAGTACGGTTATGTATTGCTTCTCTAACGTAAAACACATCCGACTTAGGAATGTGTACCTTCCTTATAGCACGAGCATCATTGTTAGCTAACGCATCGTAGAAGTCGTGTAGTACATCTTCGGATGCATATAGTTTTACTGGTTTGTTTGGCATTGTCAAGGAAAACTTTACATAAGTTAAAACAAAACAACGTGTGTAGACTACCAAGTCTAAGTACAAACTACATAGAGGAGGGAGGAGGAGACACACTGTGGTTTATATTACACAGGTAATCTACACACGTAGCTACAAAAGTTGTATAGTTATTATATTGTTTGTAACTAATGTAAGTATAACATTAATGTTTTAACAGTGTCAATAGAAATACGGATAATTATTACTACTTTCTCTATGTTAAACATTAATGTTTAAATGACTTATGTTCAATAACCTTTATTATGTTTAACTATTCTTATATTGTTTTAACATAAATGTTTAACATACCCCCTTACCCCCATAGTTATAGTCATTGTCAAGCGTCTGTCAACATATTACGTTACGTCACATTACAAAAACCCCGTGTGTGTAACTGTACATATACGTATAACGTAGACCCCCACCGTGGCCCCTGCCCCTCCCCTTTGACAATCTTGTTAAGTCATTGAAATTACTAGCTATTTATTAATGGTTATCAGTTTAGAATAATTCTAATTTAGTTTTAGCCATATAAAACACTAGTAAGGCATTGTTATTGCTACACTTTTCTACTGATATATCATCACTGGATACGATGTGATCACAAAAAAGCATACCCCTATGGATGTGATCACGAAATACACCTATACGATGCACATACACACATACAGTTTGTGATCACAAATATAGACAAGCATTCTGCAATGCAGCAAAACGAATCAGTGCAGTGCAGCATTTGTTATTGTGCATGTGCAGCATTTCCAGGTGTTGCAATTATGCCACACAAAATAGCCCTTGTTTATATAGCAATTATGCAAAAATAGCCGTCAAAAAATTAACTGTTTACATTCTCAATGTTCGGGTTGTAAGATGATTGCATCAACTCAAAAAAGAGGAAAAGCAAAATGAGTATAACAATTGAAATAGAAGGCGCATCAATAGGCTTAGATGATTTTGTAGAGCGATGGACGTGGGGCGTGAAAAGCATTACACTTTTGAGCAAAGATATAGCAGAGATTGACGAATTAACAGCAATGCAAAAACGTGTTAAGGAATTAGCCGTTAGGAGGTTTTTTGAGTTATACCAAGAGGAACAAAAAGCATAAGGAGGTGTTATTTTATCGGTGGCATTCATTACGAGTGTCACTGAATAAAGCAACACAAGAGAGGAAACACAATGTCATTAACAGACGATGATAAAAAACATATAGCAAAAACTCATGGCATTTTAAATGCTATGGAAAAGCAAGGTGCATCTGAAAAAACACTAGACGATTTCATAAAGAAAAACTGGTTTAGTTTTCAGTATGACACAAATTTTAACTACATTGGAGAATGGAACGAGGAAACACAATGAAAAACATTACAAGACATACAGGTAAAATCCGCTTGATTGAACGTTTAGATAATTCTGGATATGGCAACCCACAATTCATTTTAGGTGTTATAGATGATCAAAGACGAGGCTTAGGATGGACATTTAGAACTCCCAAAGACAGTATGTTAGGTTATGAAATACAAAATTATATTGATAAAGACATAGACGTTACTGTTACAATAGGGACACACTATAATTCTTGTACACTAAACAGCATTGAAAAACATTAGGAGGTGGGTTTTTTTATTGGTAGCATTCTTTGAGTGCTACTAAATAAGACAATCAAAACTCATAGGAGGAAAGACAATGGGCAATTACAAACTATTAGGCGTAGGAACAAACGCCAAGACAATCAAAGGTGATGGTAGTGAATACCTTACAGCTATACTTTACATGACACCTTGGAAAGTTATGGTTGATGGTAAAGCTTTCAACTCTTGCCCTATGGCTGAACAAGCAAACTGTATTGACGCTTGTTTGTATACAGCAGGGCGTGGTGCATTCAACAATGTGCAAGCTGCACGAATGCGTAAGACTGAATGGTTCTATCGTGATAGGGCAAGCTTTATGCGTCAACTATTAGATGATATTCTAAAGTTTGCAAACTATTGTGAGAAACGTGGCATTCAGCCATGCGTTAGATTGAACGGTACAACAGACATACGTTGGGAAGCTATCAGATTTGATGCACATAATGTATTTGAGTTTTTCCCGAATGTACAATTCTATGACTATACAAAAATATCCAACAGAAAGACTAAAGACCTATTCAATTATCATCTAACGTGGAGCTATTCTGGTGCAAACATAGACTACGCTTCAAAGTTACAAGACGCCTTAGACAATGGCATGAATGCGGCAGTGGTATTCCGTAAAGAATACAAGCTTCCCGAATGGCGTGGCATAAATGTCACGGATGGTGACAAAGATGATTTACGCTTTCTTGACCCTAGCAATTCCATTGTGGCGTTGTACGCTAAAGGCAAGGCAAGACATGATAAAACTGGTTTTGTAGTAGATGCATAAGGAGGAATTACAATGGCTACTGAAACACAAA
>Ga0209337_1001536_pt1 | contig 17467 bp, 26 predicted proteins | sample LinPmetageLP53_FD_184044 | JGI IMG/M metagenome (GOLD analysis project Ga0209337, IMG submission 184044) | Marine viral communities from the Pacific Ocean - LP-53 (SPAdes) (version 2) | ecosystem: Environmental > Aquatic > Marine > Oceanic | place: Pacific Ocean | collected 2010-02-08 | reverse complement strand
GAATGGCACGTGGCGGGATGGTAAAGGGTTTTAGTCCGATTGCCCGCCCACAACGTTTTTTAGGAGTTTTCTGATGACACAAAGAGCTAGTAGTTTATACACTACACCTGCGGTTGCACCGTCACCAAGGGTTTTAGCGGTAAATACTCCGGGTATAAATTTTGAAAGCTTTCAGATAACCCCTGAAATGCTGGCTAAGATACAGGCGGGTATTCCGCAGCCGGGCCTTGCACCTACTGTCGACCCCGGATTAGGTGATCCGCCAGACTTTACAGCACCGCCTGCGCCACCACCAACGCAAATAGGTGATCCGCCAGACTTTACAGCACCGCCTGCGCCACCACCAACGCAAATAGGTGATCCGCCAGACTTTACAGCACCACCTGCGCCACCACCAACGCAAATAGGGGATCCGCCAGACTCTACGATTATTGGTAGTTTTCTTGGTGAAAACGGTGAAAAATACGTTCAAACAACAGATCCTTATGGCATGCCCGTTATTGGTCTGGCTCCTGAAAATCCAAGCCAAAGCCCGGCTCAAGAGATTATTGGTGAAAACGGTGAAAAATACGTTCAAACAACAGATCCTTTGGGCAGGCCTGTTTTTGCTCTGGTTCCTGAAAATCCAAGCCAAAGCCCGGCTCAAGAATCTGCTAGGGGGATTTTAGATCAGGCTGTGGGAAATGCGCCTGTTGATTTGGCAAATGATTTTAACGGCGATGGTCGTGTTACGTCGGCTGATGCGCTTGCCCAACTAAAAGCAGACACCACGGCAACGGCAGCGGATAATGCGCCGAGACCAACATTACCGCCTGCCCCACCACCAACGCAAATAGGTGATCCGCCTGCCCCACCGGATGATGCGCCAATCCGTATATTTCCGGGGGGAAGCCAAAAGTTTGCTGAAGAAGTTTACGGTATTAAGAGAGACTATAGACCCGTGCCACCGCCACCATCAGGTGCAGTGCCCTCTGTAACACCTACGGTTGATCCGTCTTTATACAGTGATCCTGAATTAGGTACTGGACCGAGACCAACATTACCGCCTGCTCCGCAGCCGGTTCAAGTATCCCCAACATATGATACTTCTACGCCTGCCCCACTACCTCCACAACCTAGTGAAGGTTTAAACATACCGGGTATAGGTTCTATATCTCCAGAAATTCTGGCTCAGATACAAGCGGGAATTGGTGGAGAAAGCGGAGACTTTAAAGGTATTGGTTCATTTGTTCCCACGGAACCACCCGTTCAAGGTCCCCCTACCGTCGATCCAAGTTTATACAGTGACCCTGAACTAGGTACTGGACCGAGACCAACGGGAGGTCGTCGTGGTGAAGGTGAACCGTCCGGCATTGAGACAATGGCTGAAAGTGTTGGTATGGGTGACTACATGGAACCTAGCATATCCCTTCCAGACGGAACCAATTTTGATTTAAGCACTCTTGACTTTAGTAACATGGGCGGAGGTTTTAACATAGGCGGAGGTTTTAACTTAGGAAACTTTAGTCCGAATCTAGGACTTGGTGACACCGAAGCTAATGGTTCTGGAATGCCTAATGTTGGCACACCTAACTTTACTACGGAAGATGATCCAAGTTTATATAGTGACCCTGAAATGAGTGTTGGTGGGCCTCGTGGAGGTCCGCAAGGCGGTCCCGGTATAGGCAATGGTCCGGGGTTTACCATGGGCGGCACTGATGCGTCCGGTAACGGAAATGGACCCGGTTTTGGTGACAATGCCGGTGGTGGTAGTGGACCCGGTACACCAGACCCTAGTAACCCTTACCCGTTTATTCCGGATAGTCTAGATATATCTGGTATGGATGACACCATGCTAAACGGTTTAAACGGATTCTACGAGCAGTTCCCTAACGGTATTATGCCCGGAGGATTTAGTGGACTCGGAAATATAGACTTTAGTAATATTAATGTACCCGGAGGAACAAACGACGGTAGTTACACCGTAGACCCTGTTGAAGTTGTTGGCGATCTTCCCGGCGGACCCGGCGGAGGCGTACCTCCTAATGACGGCGTAGATAACGGAGAAGACCCGCCTGATGTACCGCCACCACCACCTTCGGTTTACACTCCCCCGAACGTTAGGTCGGCTAGTACCTTTGGATTAGTTGGAGCGCAACCTACCTTACAGGGCGCAAACCCTTTCGCTAGACCAGAAACCCAAGCAGGAATAGGGTCTTTAGCGGGTGGCGGCTAATGGAAAATTGGAATGACCCCGACACTTGGTGGGGTCTTGCTCTAGCTTTAACCGCTTTAGCTGTGACTATGTGGTTTGTCTTTACACGCTAATAAATATTCTGGTCCGCAAAATAAATTATGTGTATGATTGCAATTGATACACTCTAGGAGTATTGAAAATGTCAGAACACACGATAAGAATACCTTCTTGGGCGCTACCAATCGTCGCAGCTATTCTGTCAGGTGCAATTGCGTGGGGAGCGGCTGATGCTAGAGCGGAAGCCACTGCTAAAGATGTGAAACGCATAGAAGCGGTAGTTCAGAAAACTGTAGCGGAGCAACAAGATACGGGAAAACTGGCAGCGGTCAATGCCACAAAGATCGAAGCGATTGTGGACAGTTTGGCGGAACAAGCCGAGACCGCCAAAGCGAGCGACGAGAAGCTACAACAACTTATAGAAATTATGTTGCACCAGCAAAAACCTTAAACTTTGATCCTCGGTTCCCTAAAAGAGAATGTGATATTAGGGAATGGTTAATGTTGCAGCATTTTCATCACCCAACCTTGCGTAACCAGATAGCGCAGGATTGGCTGACTTTTAATCAAAAAAAATGCACTCCCGGCAACTTTCTTTATATCCTTAATTCAAAAGCTTTGGTCTTAGGCACAGCTAACAGTGTTGAGATTAAAACTTTGACGTGGGGCATAAGGCGACTTAACAAGTGACTTTATTTATTTTAAGAAAGAGTATAAGATAAAATGCAATAAGTCTTAGGGAGGTTACCTATGTTAGACAAATTGATTGGTCCGGTAACAGGATTGTTAGATAAGTTTATCGAAGACAAAGATCAAAAGGCCCAACTGGCTCATGAGATTGGGACTATGGCCGAAAAACATGGTCAAGAAATAGCCCTAGCTCAAATAGCTTTAAACACTGCGGATGCCAAAGGTAACTGGTTTCAGTCATCTTGGAGGCCCTTATGTGGTCATATTTGTGTTCTAGGTTTAGCCGTAAACTTTTTAGTTTCGCCAATTGCAGCAGGCTTTGGCGTAACCGTCCCACAAGCGGACATGTCGGTGATGATGCCGGTACTAATGGGAATGTTGGGACTGGGCGGTCTCAGATCATTCGAGCGCGTGAAAGGCGTAATAAAATGACTTTTAAATTATCCCAACGCAGCCTTAGTAAGTTGGATGGGGTACACCCTCAACTACAAGACGTAGTTAAAAAAGCAATTAGTTATACCAATGTAGACTTTGGTGTGACTTATGGCGTCAGAGATTTAGCTGAACAAGAACGGCTTTATAAATCAGGGCGTTCTCAAACCATGAAATCTAAGCATCTAATTCAGTCCGATGGGTATTCTCATGCGGTGGACGTTGTTGCATATGATGGATCAGACGTTGTGTGGGAAATTAATGTTTATGATGATATTTGCGACGCTTTTAAAAAAGCTGCGCGAGAAGTAGGTGTTTCTATAAAGTGGGGTGCAGCGTGGTCCGAAGGAGACATTAGAGAGTATGAAGGAACCGCAGAAGATGCAATGAACGCTTATATAGACTTGCGTAGGAGCCAGTCGCGTAGACCGTTTATTGATGGTCCACATTTTGAATTAATCGCATAAAATATTACTTTGTCCTAGCCTTTACCATATGTGTTATGCTACGATAATATCAGACATTGTTTGATATTATGCGAGTGTTAAATGGAAGACATTTATTTGGCCGAGGCGGTTTTTAGAATCTTGAGAGAAAGACGCCAAGGTATAGTAGATATAATGATATATGGCAATGTTAAGTCCATGGAGCAATATCGTGAGCTTATGGGCAACATAGAATGTCTAAATCACGTGGAACAGGAACTCAAGAGCCTGCTAGATAAACAGGAGCGTCAAAATGACTAAATCTAAAATAGACTTGTCCGCTGCGCCTAATGCTGCCTTTCAAATTAAGACAGAATCGGGTCCATCAGAACCAATTAAACCACCCGCGACAGAAAAAAAGAAGAGTGACAAACCTTCTTTAGCTGACGCATATACGGAAAAGCCTCGTCTTAATCCTGAGATGATTGGTAAATCCCTTCTGGATAGAATGCCCAACCCGACCGGTTGGCGTCTACTAATTCTACCGTACCAAGGAAAAGGAAAGACCGCTGGCGGTATTTTTCTCCCCTCGGACACTGTAGAAAAAAATCAAGTTTCAACGCAAGTTGGTTATGTTTTAAAGGTAGGACCTTTGGCATATAAAGACCCTGAAAAGTTTCCATCAGGCGCATGGTGCGAGGAAAAGCAATGGGTGATGTTTGCCCGTTATGCTGGTTCTCGTTTCCAAATCGACGGTGGGGAAGTTCGCATCTTAAACGATGACGAAATTCTTTCCACTATTCTTGATCCAGAAGATATTCACCAATTAACGTAAGGAGATTACTATGGCAGATACAGATAATGACGTGGAATTGGATGTAACCGATTCCCAAGAAACAGAGATAGAAGTTACCGAGGATAAAAGTCAAAAAGAAAACGATTCTTCTGAAGACCAGTTCTCGAAAGCAGAAAACTCTACCCAAAAAAGAATTGACCGTCTTACTAAGAAGATGCGTGAAGCAGAGAGGCGAGAGTCCGAAGCTATTAAATTTGCTCAAGCGGTTCAAAGTGAATCCAGTCAGTTAAAGCAGAGATTGCAAAACTCAGACACTAATTATGTGGCTGAATACACCAATCGCGTTTCAACTCAAATGCAACAAGCGGAAGCTCAACTTGCTCGCGCAATTGAGATGGGTGACAGCAACGCTACCGTTCAAGCACAAAGAAATCTTACGACTTTAGCTATTCAAGCAGACCGCGCTCAACAAGCAAAAGCACAAAATTCTCGCGCTCAACAGCAGGCTCAAGCCGCCGCTCAACAGCAAGTACGTCAACCAATGCCTGCTCAACAGCCTAAAAGGCCAGACCCCAAAGCTGAACAATGGGCTATGAAAAACAGTTGGTTTGGGTCCGATGAGGCTATGACTTACGCTGCTTTTGGTATTCACAAAAAGCTTGTTGAAGAAGAAGGGTTTGACCCGCAGAGCGATGACTACTATACTGAACTAGATCACCGTATTGGATCTAAGTTTAATACAGGTGCAAATGCTTCTGCTAGACGACCCGCTCAGACGGTTGTAGGAGCCTCAAGAACTACTTCTGGGCGCAGTGGGAGAAAGGTTAGACTCACCCCTAGCCAAGTCGCAATTGCGAAAAAACTGGGTGTGCCGCTTGAAGAATATGCGAAATTCGTGAAGGAGTAATGAAGATGACTGAAGAAAACACACAAATGGATTCCTCCATCAAAAGGACTACTCGCGCTAACCAAACTAGGGAGAAACAAGCTGTACGTAAGCCTTGGGCTCCCCCGTCAATGCTAGAAGCACCACCTGCCCCTAATGGGTTTAGACATCGTTGGATTCGCGCCGAAACGCGTGGCTTTGATGATACTAAGAACATTAGTGCTAAAATGAGAGAAGGCTGGGAGTTGGTCCGTAAGGACGAATACCCGGATTTTGAATCTCCCGTTGTTGAAACAGGTAAATATCAAGGTGTCTTTGGAGTCGGCGGATTGCTTCTTGCCAGAATACCGGAGGAAACAGTGAAAGAAAGGAACGACTACTTCGCAGGAAGAAGTCGAGACCAGATGGAAGCTGTAGATCACGATATGATGCGCGAGAATGCACACTCAACCATGAAGATCAGCAATGCTGATCGTCAATCTCGTGTAACTTTCGGTGGTCCTAGAAAATAATGGACTGCCCTTTTAGGAGAAATATCTAATGGCAAATCAAAATACTGCCTACGGTCTTCGTCCTATCGGGCTTGTTGGCTCTGCGACGAACTCTACTGGGGTAACTCAGTACGAAATCGCGTCCAACAATACACATCCTATTTATCAATACAGTATCGTAGTCCCTTTGGCTGCGGGCGTTATTGATTATGCGGGTGCTACCAGTGGTGGTACAACGCAAGCTTTAGGTGTCCTGATGGGGGTAGAGTACGTAGATTCGGTTTCTAAGAAACCTGTATTTATCAACTACTGGCCCGGCTCTGGAGGCGCAAGTGTAGACACAAATCATCCTGTGAAAGCATTCGTCGCTGACAATCCAAACCAGCTATTCAAAGTCGCGTCTGACGCTTCTTTGACAGACAGAGCAACTGCACAAGCAGCCGTTTTCGCGAACGCCTCCTTGGGTACTTCTGCTCGAACCGGTTCTTCCGAAAACGGAAATTCCAACTCAGCCTTGGGCGTATCAACAATCAACACTACTGCGACGCTACCGCTTCGTATAGTGGGTATTATGGACGATGAAGCAAACAGCGATTATGCTGCTGCGGGTATCCCTGTGATCGTAAGATTGAACGCTCATTTCAACGCAACAACCAGCCGTTTTGACTCGCAGACTACTGCGACGACTACAGGCATTTAAGGAGGGATAAAAAATGGCTATTTCTAGAGCCCAGCTCGCCAAAGAGCTTGAACCCGGTCTTAATGCTTTATTCGGACTGGAATACAACCGTTACGAGAACGAGCATGGCGAAATCTTTGAGGAAGAGTCTTCGGACAGAGCCTTTGAAGAAGAAGTTATGCTTGGTGGATTCTCAACTGCACCTGTTAAAGGCGAAGGCACTGCCATCAGCTTTGACGATGCACAAGAGACATACACTGCTCGTTACACCCACGAAACTATCGCTTTAGCATTCTCAATCACTGAGGAAGCTATTGAAGATAATTTGTATGACCGACTAGCGTCGCGTTACACCAAGGCATTGGCTCGTTCAATGGCTCAAACCAAGCAGATTAAAGCTGCCGCTATCTTGAACAACGCGTTCACGGCGGGTGCTTCTGCAATTGGTGATGGTGCAGCACTATGTTCTGCGGCTCATCCAAGTTTATCTGGTAACCAGACTAACCTTCTCGCCACAGCGGCTGATCTCAACGAAACTTCGCTTGAGCAAATGCTGATTGAGATTGCTGGTATGACAGATGAGCGTGGTTTGAAAATTGCTGTACGTGGCATGAAACTGATTATTCCGAAGGAACTTCAGTTTATAGCAGAAAGAGTTATTAACTCTAACCTGCGTTCTGGCACAGCAGACAATGACACAAACGCTATGAAGAGCATGGGAATGCTGCCTGAAGGGGCTGTGGTTAACCACTTCCTAACAGACAGTGACGCATACTTCATTAAAACTGACGCGCCTAACGGCTTCAAATTCTTCAACCGTTCGCCTATTAAAACGGCAATGGAAGGCGATTTTGACACCGGCAACATGCGTTTCAAAGCGCGTGAGCGTTACAGTTTTGGTGTTTCTGACTGGCGCACAGTTTTCGGTACACCCGGAGCATAAACTGTGTTATAAGGAGATCAGTCAAGACATTTTGACTTATCCCTGTAGACTTGGAAGGGGTAACGAAAGTTGCCCCTTTCTTTTTTTATATTCTTATTGTATCCTGACTATACCCCTGACAGGCACGATTTTGTGTCTGACTTAACCCAAGACAGGAGATACATTATGGGTACTACTACTTTTTCTGGTCCTATTAAGGCCGGAACCATCAAACAAACAACTGGCACTACTTTAGGTGTAAACATTAAGAACACTGGTCAAGTCGTTATGGCTCAGACCACCGACTTTAGCACCGCGGGCGGCGCTCAAACAGCGACTGTTACCAATATTGTAATTCCGGCTGCATCACAAATTATTGACATCGTTATTGACGTTCCCGTCGCTGTTGCAAACGCAACTTGCGTACTGAGCATTGGTGACACTGTTGGCGGTAACGCTACTTTCCTAAACGCTTTTTCCATCACAGCAGCTTCTGGTGCGGGTCGTAAATACCCAACTACTGAAGCAGGTGGAGCATTGGTTTGGGCCGACGTTGGTACTGAAAAACGTCTTACCGTAACCACCACTGGCGCTACTAACGCGGGAACAATTCGTTTTACCGTTTTGTACCAGCAGGCTATTGACCTTTAATCTAGGAGGTTAGCATGGCTGGTTCTGATGTAAGATCGAAACGATTGACTGCCACCGGTTCTGCCGGTGTTGGTCCTGCGCGTATTCGTCAGGTTCAAGTAAAAACGACTACAGGTTCTCCTCGCATAACGTTTACGGACGGTAATGGCGGGGCGGTCCTGTTGGATATGGACTTGGATGCTTCCGACACACACTCTGTAAATATCCCCGATGAAGGAATAAGATTCGGAGATGTTTATATTTCTTTGTTTACGGCGTGTACGTCTGTAACAATATTTCATAGTTAGAGAGGAAACCCATGGCGTCTGATGTAAAAGCTACGTTTTTAACTGCTTCCGGGTCAGTCTTTGCAGGAAGAAGTCGTATTAAAGCTATTCATTACCAATGTGGTTCAAGCCCTACTTTGGTTTTAAAAAACGGTGCGGACGCAAACGGTACTACTTTTTTAACATTAGCTTTTGCTAATAGCACAGATGACAATGTTTACCTTCCTGACGAGGGTATGCTTTTTCCGGACGGTTGTTTTGCGGTTCTGACTAACGTGACAAATGCAACTGTATTTTATAATTAGGTGTTTAGATGGCGAATACCAAGAATGTTACTAAGACGCCTTCTGGACGAATAAAGTACAGGGGAGAAACTTTTGCAGGTTACAACAAACCAAAAAGAACCCCCGGAGCAAAGAAAAAAAGTGCGGTTCTGGCAAAAAAAGGGTCAGAGATCAAGTTGGTAAGATTTGGAGATTCGTCTATGTCGATTAAAAAAGATCAGCCAAAAAATAGAAAGAGCTTTCGCGCCCGTCATAAATGTGACACGGCAAAAGACAAATTCAGCGCCAGATACTGGTCCTGTAAAGCGTGGTGAGGATTGGATGAAGGTGGAAGAAGTCTTAGCCAAGCTAGAAAAGCATGAGGCTGAATGTAATCTCCGATACCAGCGGATAGAAGAGCGGCTGGAAGATCATAAAGGATCGTTAAAGGCTCTTGACCTTAAACTTTGGGCATTAGCTGTTCTAATTTTAATTGCGCCCTTTGTCCAAAGAATGTGGTTGTAAATTATGGCTTATTCTAAAAAAAGTAAAAAAGCATCATCCAAAAGTAAGGGCAGCAAAATTTGTCCCAAAGGTAAAGCATGGGCAGAACGTACTTTTGACACTTACCCCAGTGCTTATGCCAACATGGCTGCTTCTAAGTATTGTAAAGACCCTAATTACGCTAAAGGTAGCAAGGGGAAGAAAAAATGACATTGACTAAGAGCAATAAAAAAACTGTTAAAAAAGTTATAAAAGGTTTAAAAAAAGCTTCTAAAACACATGCTGGGCAAGCTAATACGCTCAAAAAAATGGTTAGGAAGAAAAAATAGTGGGCAAGCTAAAGGATTGGGTAGATCAAGATTGGGTCCGAATTGATAGCAAAGGTAATATTGCCGGTAAATGCGGCACTTCTAAAAACAAAAAGAACCCTGATAGATGTCTACCACGAGCTAAAGCACAGAGTTTATCTAAGTCAGAAAGAGCTTCTACTGCTCGTAAAAAGAAAAAAGAGGGCGCTAAAGGAAAACAAGTTGTTTCAAACACAAAAGCCGCAAAAGTAAAAAAAATGGCATTAGGGGGAGAAGTGACTAAACCTAAAAGAAAGTTTCGAGGTAAAAACCAACCCGGATCAGCAGTAGCAAGAGGATGCGGGAAGGTTATGAACAACAGACGAAAACGCACAAAAGGTTCAGTGGTTCAATTATGAACAGTGATTTTTACAGCGATCCCTTAGAACACGACATTGTTGAGGAAATAACTCAATGGTCCTCGAAAGCTTTGGAAATCCCTAGTTCTTTTTTTAACAACCTACCGCCCTGTCCTTACGCTAGAAAAGCGTGGGCTAACGACAAAGTAGCCATAATTTTTAAGAAAGAAGATAGCTATCAAACGTTATACAAATGTATTTCTTGTTTTGACGATGCTTTTGATTTAGCTATTGTTGTCGATCTAGATAACACCAAAAACCCGGAAGACTTTCATGACTACTTAGATTCATTAAATGATTTTATAGCTGAAGGGACTTTTATAGACGAAGATATTTGGCTTATGGGGTTTCATCCAGACGATGAGCCCAACGAATTAGTAGAAGAAGTAGCTATTGACGCTGTGACAGACACTTCTTACGCTATGATATTTGTTCAAAGACTGTCTAAGCTACAAGAAGCCGCTGACAAGTTGAACAAAAAAGGCTATTATAATAGTTATAATAGTGATTACAATGTTTTAGAAATATACGAAAAGCGTAATAAACTTTATAGGAGACTAAAAAATGGCGATGAAACCACGTAAAAAAAGCACCGCGGCTAAAAAAATGAGAGCCGGAGGTATGGTTAAGAAAATGCGATCAGGTGGCATGGTTAAGAAAATGCGATCAGGCGGCATGGTTAAGAAGAAGAAGAAGTAATGTCTGTATCAGGAAGCAAAGATTTTGATTTAGATGTAGCGGACTACGTTGAAGAAGCGTTTGAACGTTGCGGTCTAGAGGTTCGTACTGGTTACGATCTGAAGACAGCAAAGCGTTCGCTAAATCTCATGCTTGCTGACTGGGCTAACCGTGGCTTAAACCAATGGACAATCAAGCAGAGAACTTTGGCGCTTGTTCAAGGTACAGGTCAATATAATCTGGATGCGGATATTATCGACATTTTGTCGGTAGTTATTCAACGAAACGGTACAGATTACGCTTTAGAAAGACTTAGCCGGGATGATTATTTAACTATTCCTACTAAAGCTACTCAAAGCAGGCCTAATCAATACTTTTTAGACAGGCAACTTACTCCAAATTTAAAGTTGTGGCCTACGCCTGATAACAGTACCGACGTTATCTACTATAATGCGTTAACACGTATGGATGATGCGGACATATATACTAATACTATGGACATGCCTTTTAGGTTTTATCCATGTTTAGCGGCAGGTTTAGCTTATTACTTGGCTTTAAAAAGAGCGCCTAACCGCGTTCAAATGCTTAAAGAAGTTTATGAAGAAGAATTTGACAGGGCGGCTACTGAAGACCGAGACAGGTCTTCCTTTAATGTCGTACCTAACTATCAATACTATAGGGTAGGCTAATGGCTAAGTTTGCTTCAGGTAGAAAATCATACGCAATATCGGACCGTTCTGGCTTCCGTTACCCTTACCGGGTGATGAAGAAAGAGTGGAATGGCTTGCTTGTGGGACCTGACGAATACGAATCCAAACAACCACAGCTAGGCCCTTTTAGAAAAGTTGTTGATCCTCAAGCATTACAAAATGCTAGACCAGACTCTCCAAACCCAACTACTGCTTTTTTAGTTATTACTACAAATGGCGTTATTTACTTGGGCGGAGGCAACTGGGCTACCGCAGGAACAGCCGAATTACCCTCCGAATTGGAAATAACCAAAGCTTTACAAGGTGCCGTTGGCACAGTATCGGTGGTAACACCATGAGCTTTACTTACGCAGAACTAAAAACAGCTATACAAGACTACGCTGAGAACGATGAAACGTCTTTCGTAAACAATTTGCCTATTTTTATTAGGCAGGCTGAAGAAAGAATACTTAAAAACGTTCAATTAAGCCTGTTTCGTAAAAATGTAGCCGGTAATATGACTGCGGGTAACCAGTTTTTAGCGTGTCCGAGTGACTTTTTAGCACCATTCTCGCTTTCTTTTGTAGATGCGTCTAGTGACAAGACTTTTTTGGAGTTTAAAGACACTGATTTTGTACAAACTTTTAATCCAAACCCCGCTACTGTAGCCGATCCGCGGTTTTACGCTGTTTTTGATGTAGATAACTTTATTATTGGTCCTACTCCGAATGCTGCAAGTGTTGTGGAGCTACATTACTTCTATAGACCAGCCAGTTTGACCGCAGGAGCCGCTACAGGCACCACTTGGTTGAGCGAAAACGCTCAAATTGCTATGTTATATGGCAGTTTAGTTGAGGCATATATCTATATGAAGGGTGAACAGGATATAATGGCGCAATATGAAAAAAGATTTGCAGAAGCTATTTCAGGCATGAAGATGCTTGGTGAGTCCAAAGAAGTGACGGATGAATACCGCACTGGCAAGATTATAAGGCCTAAACAATGAGTTTTCCGGCACTAGACATGAATCCCGACTTTAAAGTGGAAGTACACACCACTCATAACCGAGGTTTCACCCCAGAGGAAATTGCAGAAAGATGTGCTACTAAGATTATATCTATTAGTGATTCTGCAAACCCTGCAATACAGGCACAAGCACACGCCTTTCGTCAGCATATGGTAAAAGTTTTAGAATTTTACATGCATGAAGCGATAAAAAGTGATAGAACAACCGTGTACAACGCAATACTGGATTCAGGTAATCCAGAACTTGCGGAACTAATTAGGAGACTGTAACCATGGCTTTCAACGGAAACTTCATGTGTACATCGTTCAAGAAAGAGCTATTGTACGGTGTCCACGATTTTGATAATTCTTCGGGAGATACCTTTAAAATTGCGCTTTACACCAACAGCGCCACGTTCACTGCTGCAACTACCGCTTATACCACCGGTAACGAAGTTAGTGGAACGGGGTATACTGCGGGTGGCGGAGCGTTAACTAATGTTGATCCCACTTCTTCGGGCACTACCGCACTGACAGACTTTGTAGACGAAACGTTTTCAAATGCTACCATTACGGCACGTGGGGCCCTTATATATAATACAACACCCAATACTACTTCGATTACGGTCAGTAATCCAACTGTTGTAGTTTTGGACTTCGGGGCGGATAAAGCATCCACTTCGGGAGACTTTACTATTGTTTTCCCTACCCCCGATGCAAGTAATGCCATTATTCGGATAGCGTAATGGCTGGGATAGTCGTCGCATTCAAGGGCTGGAACTCTTCCAGTCAAGCTTGGGGCGGTGGTACGTGGGGTGAAGATGTAGGTCTGCCCAACGCAACCGGTAATGTAGGCACTGTATCTATTGATGCAGCCGCTAATGTACCGGTAACCGGAATAGCTGCAACAGGGTCTGTCGGCTCAGTTACAGTTACCGCAGATGCAAACGTCAATGTTACGGGCGTGGCAGGAACAGGTGCAGTAGGCGCAGTTAGCGTTACAGGCACCGCAGTAGTTTCCGTCACAGGAATAGCGGCCACCGGGGCTGTTGGATCAGTAACAATTGATGCTGAAGCAAATGTTTTCCCCGTAGGTATTTCCGCTATTGGCGCAGTAGGTACTGTATCTGTAGATGCAGCAGCCAATGTGTCTGTAACAGGTGTGTCCTCAACAGGGACAGTTGGTTCGGTTAGTGTTACAACCAGTCAAACCGTACTTGTTATCGGCGTAAGCGCCACAGGTGAAGTTGGCAGTCCCACAGTAGATGCGGGTGCTGTCGTAAATGTAATAGGAGTCAGCGCGACGGGAATTGCCGGTAATGCGCTGGTTTACGGAAACATTGTTCCGGACCAAAATCCGGGTTATAGTGATATTAACGTAAATCAGCAACCCGGATGGTCGGAGGAACAACCAGCCCAGAACGCAAATTGGACGCAAATAGCAGCGTGAGGAATTAAAAATGCCAAGTACCTATACAGTAAACCTCGGTATTGAAAAACCGGCCACTGGTGAGCAGTCGGGTACATGGGGTGATACTACAAACACAAATTTCGACATTCTGGACCAAGGTATTAACGGTGCAGTTCGCGTAACTCTTTCAAGTGCAGGGTCTTCTGGTTCACCAAACGCTCTTGTCATAACCAACGGTGCGGCCTCTGATGGGCGCAACAAGTGGATTGAATTTTACAGTTCAGGCGATCTTGGCGGCAATGTTTTTGTCCAGCTTCAGCCGAATGACGCCGAAAAAATAGTTTTTATACGAAATAGCTTGGCGAGCAGCCGATCTGTTTTGCTTTTCCAAGGCACCTATAACTCTGGTAGGGATTTAGAAATACCCGCGGGCGTTGATATGGTCGTCAAGTTTGACGGTGGTGGCGCTTCTGCTGCTAACGTAACAGACGTTTATAACAACCTAAAAGTAACAGGCCTTGTCGCAGGTACTGCCGACATTAATGGCGGAACCGTTGATGGCACCGTTATTGGTGGCGCATCCGCAGCCGCTCTGACCGCTACTACTGTTGTTGCTAACACCAGCGTTAATATTGCAGGTGACGGTGCTACGGTAACCGGGATTAAAGACGAAGATAACATGGCGTCAAATAGCGCCACAAAACTAGCTACTCAGCAGTCTATTAAGGCTTATGTTGATAGCCAAGTAGGCACAGTCGATACCCTTGCTGAAATTCTAGCTAATGGTAATGAAACTGGCTCAAATGATATTGATGTAGATGGCGCTCAAAAAGTTGCCTTCCGTGATTCAGCTATTTACATCCACTCTAGCACAGACGGCCAACTAGACATTGTTGCTGACACTGAGATTCAGATTGCTGCTACTACAATTGACATTAATGGTGCGATTGTTGCCAGTGGCGACATTGCTGCGGCGTCGCTAGATATTTCCGGAAACGTTGATATAGACGGTGTTTTAAACGTAGACGCTATCGACATTGACGGTGCGGTTCAGCTAGATAACACACTTACCGTAGGCGTTGATGACACGGGTTATGACGTTAAATTTTACGGTGCAACCGGCGGCGCTTACATGCTTTGGGATCAGTCAGCAGATGACTTGATTCTTGCCGGTGCGGCAGGATTATCTGTAGCTAGTGCGGCTACGTTTGCTTCTAGCGTAGGTATTGGGACAGGAGCAAACATTGATGAAATCCTCCATGTCGAAAAATCAACAGGCACAACGCTAGTAAAAACAGAAGTTGGCGGAAATAGTACAGTCGGATTTGAAATTGCTAAAACCGGTGCAACCACTCAGAATTGGAGAATTGCGGATGGACAAGTAGCCAACGGTTCGTTAGAAATTTATGACGTAACAAACAGCCGTAGTATTCTGCACGCAGATTCTCAAGAAGTTGTAATCAACGATACTTCCGTGAACCTAGACTTCCGCGTTGAGTCTGACGGCAACGCTAATATGCTGTTTGTTGATGCGGGTAATGACCACGTTAACATTGGTACGTCTTCAGATTATGGCGGTATGTTTAATGTAAATGGTAAAATGGTAGTTAAGGCGCTTGATGGCGCGTTAGCAAATGATTATATCGCGGCATTTCAAAACCAAGAAGCTACCGATTCTCAAAGTTTTGGAGTTTCAATTGCCGCAGGATCTACTGGAAGTGATATTGCTTTAAATGTCGTTGACCACGATGCTGGTAATGTTTTGCTAAGAGTATTTGGAAGCGGTGCAACCACCATTGGCGGTGCGGCTACGTTTAGTTCTACAATAACGGCAACATCTGCAACATTTACGACAGCCGATAACAGTGCACAGCTAACACTCGTTTCTACAGATGCAGATGCTAGTGTTGGCCCTTTGCTTGTGATGAATAGAAACTCTGCAAGTCCTGCTGATAATGACGCTATTGGTCAGATACAACTTCAGGGAGAAAATAGTGCAGGAGAAACAATTAACTATGTAACTTTATTTTCGCAAATACAAGATGTAACTGATGGCACTGAAGATGGTAGATTTTTTATTTCAGCAATGACAGGTGGAACCGATTTTAGCCGCGTAGATTTGCTTAGTACCGAAACAGTGTTCAATCAAGATAGTGCTGACCTAGACTTCCGCGTTGAGTCAAACGGCCAAACCCACATGTTATTTGTTGATGGTGGTAATAATACGGTAAATGTTGGCGTATCTTCCGCCTACTCAGGAGCAACACTGTCTGTTGCTGGAAGCACTGTTCTAGGAAACGGTAATCAATTCGTTATAGGAACATATGGAACAAGCGGATTACAGCTTATAGGTCAGGCAGGCGGTGATAATGTAGTAGGAACGATGGGCAGTTCAGAGCCGTTGGTATTTAGAACGGGATCAGCGGAACGCGTACGTATTCTGGATGGTGGAAATATCACAATAAAAACGGTCGATGCTTTTTTATACTCACCTGCAAGTAGCGGTGGAACATATATTGATGCGGGACTTAAGTTTGAGTCTTCTAATAAAAGACTAGAATTCTGGACGGCAGATGCAGAACGTATGTCTATAGCCTCAGACGGTGCGGCTACGTTTAGTTCTACGGTGACAGCCGCAAGTCAAATAAAAGTTACTGGCTCAAACGCATCTACTGTTGCTCTTTCTGTAGGTGATGCAGGTACTGGTTGGTATAACACAGGTACTAATTCAATTGGCTTGGCTACAGCAGGAACACAGCGCCTCATCTTTAGTTCGGTAGGTGCGGCTACGTTTACCCCCGCCGCAGGTGGACACACAGTATTTAACGAAGGTGGCGTAGACGCTGACTTCCGCGTTGAGTCTAACGACCTGAGTCATATGCTGTTTGTTGATGCTGGTAATAATCGAATTGGCATAGGACAGAGTGTTCCCGACGAACGGTTACACCTCATTGACAACTCAAACAGTGCGCTGATGCCCTTTGTTATCGGCAACGAAGACCACACAGATAATTCAACTAGCCAAGCTGTCGCAATGGGGTTTGGATTAGCTAGAGATAGTGGCACTGTTAAAAACAACGCGGGATTAATTCAAGTTGGTAAAACAGCCGCTTGGACTTCTGACGATGGTCAAGTAGATTCTTACATGGGTTTCAGCATCTACAAGAACAACGTTGTTACCGAGCATCTAAAAATCGAGCCTACCCAAATAAGAATAGGAAATACTGGCGACCATGTGATGGTTGACATATCGTCAAGTAATGCGGCAATTAAACTTGTAGACAACAGCCAATCTAATCCACCAACAATTAGAGGTAACGGCCCAAACTTCCTCATAGAAAATGGTGGGGTAGAGAGAGTCGCCATTGATGGGTCAGGAAATATTGTAGTCAACGAAACTGGAGTAGCCTCTGACTTCCGCGTTGAGTCTGACAGCAACACCCACTGCTTGTTTGTTGATGGTGATGTCAACCATGTAAAAATTAATACCGCCACAACTCCAAGCTCAACTCAAGCTGGTTTCTTATTTACAACGGATCAGCTTTACACTTCTGCGGGGACGTCAACTAACACCAACACTCAGGTTCGTTTTATTAATGGTAATGGGTTAGTTGGAAACATAAGTACGGCTGGTTCTGGCACTGCTTATGCTACCAGTTCAGACCAACGCCTAAAAGAAAATATTGCAGATGCAGACGATAGCGGTGAATTAATTGATGCTATTCAAGTGCGAAAGTTTG